>ERZ773235.8-NODE-8-length-308984-cov-9.826290_pt1 | contig 308984 bp, 353 predicted proteins | sample MGYA00580522_ERZ773235 | MGnify/ENA primary metagenome ERZ773235 (study PRJEB29015, sample SAMEA2737797) | human gut metagenome | biome: human gut; feature: human-associated habitat; material: faeces | place: China | collected 2012 ... | reverse complement strand
AGCGCAACCTTGCCAAGGTTGAGGTAGCGAGTTCGAGCCTCGTCATCCGCTCCAATTTAAAAGGCTTCATATGAAGCCTTTTGTTATTCGGCACCATAGCCAAGTGGTAAGGCAGAGCTCTGCAAAAGCTTTATGCCCCAGTTCAAATCTGGGTGGTGCCTCCAACAAAAAAAGTCTTGAAACACCAGTAATTACAAGGGTTTCGGGACTTTTTTTACTTTATAAAATGAATTAAAAATTGAACTTGTACTTGGTCGATTTATAGTCGATTCGTACCCGTTTTTGCTTCAAAATTTATCTCATTTTATAAAAATGTCTTCAAAATTAAAACATATTTATAATAGACATAATTAAAGCAAAAAGTCTATAAACAACAAATTGTGAATAAGCTGTAAAATCTTATGTAATTTTGCCGATTTTTTACTATAAGTATATGAAAGTAAAATTATATCACATGTTGATTAAGAAAGGATGCAAATTATGTCAAAAGAATTATGTTTAATTGTTGACGATAAGTCATACAAAGTTAGTGAAACTAAACTAAAAGATAAGCCTTATTATCAGGTAAGAATTAAAAACGGTTGTTATAAAAATGGAAAAACCAAATATAAAACAGTTTCGTCAAATACAATTAACGACTTACCTGAAAAAATTAAAAATGTGCAAAAATGTTGTATTACTGACATTAACAATATAACCATAGAACAACTTTGCTCTGAATGGCTAAAATATAAGTTCGGTAATATTGCACCTGCAACATACGATAAAATTGAGAGCGTAGTTAATTCTCACATAAAAAATGAAATAGGCGATTTTAATTTAGAAAACTTTAATGCAGAGTTTTTACAGAAATATGTTTATCGCCTTTCAAAAAATGGTAATTTAAAAACCGGTAAGGGATTATCCTATAATACAATAAGAAAAATTATTTCGGTTTTGTATGAATTAAATGAATATGCTATTTATAAAGAATATCTCGACAAAAATGTTGTAAAATACTTGGAAATACCTAAAATGGTAAAAAAACCAGAACCAAGAAAGATTATGTCTGAAGTTGAACTTAATCTTTTTTTAAAAGAACTATTAAAAAAAGATAGGTTCGGAAATTATGTTTATTACTATAAAAATGCTATTATGTTTATGCTTTGTACAGGATTAAGAACTTGCGAATTATTTGCATTACAATGGGATATGGTAGATCTTGAAAACAAAGTTGTTAAAATTGAAAGAAATAAAATCAGAACAGCTAAAAGAAGTGTTACCGGGAAAAAAATTGAAGGATACAAAACCATTATAGTTGATGAAACAAAAAATATGTCTTCTAAAAGATATGTTCCTCTAACTGATATGGCAGTTAATATTTTGAAAGAACAAAAAGAAATGGTGACAACTAAAGTATGTTTTCCGAATAAAGATGGTCGTATCGTTAAGCAATCAACTTTTAATCACAATTTTACTCGAATTTGCAAGAATGCAAATGTAAATGTAGCTCCGTATTCGTTAAGACATACTTTTGCTTGTAATGCTTATTACAATTCCAAAGTATCACTTGAAGAATTATCTAAAATTATGGGTCATTCTTCAACAAAAGTGGCATATACTATATATATTCACCAAATGAAAGAAAAAGAAAAACTCATTGCTGATAAACTTGAAGGAATGTATAACATTGAGTTTGATAAAATTTCATAGTGTTGACTTTAGTAAAAAAGCGTACTATAATATTTTTATAAAGTATTTTATCTTAAAGTTATAAATTTTATTGACAGTTATTTTTTGATTAACTCATGAAATAACTGTCTTTTTTTTTAGCTCATTCATGTGTATTTTACATGTTGATGGGCTTTTTTTGCTTTAAGGTATTATACTTTTAATTTTATATAAAAGGAGTAAAAAATATGAAAATTATTAAGCGTAATGGTAAAGAAGTTGATTTTGATGTCACCAAAATTCAAAATGCAATTAGAAAAGCATCAAAAGCTACAATTGATGAATGTTTGTCCGAAGAAGAAATCAAAGAAATTTCTGATTATTTAACTTTTAAAATTGGTAAACTTCATTATTCACCAAATGTTGAAGAAATTCAGCATATGGTTCAAAAACAAATCATGGCTGCCGGCAAATTCAATATTGCTACAAATTATATTGAGTATCGCTATAAGCACGACCTTATGAGAAAAGCCAACTCTACTGATGATGTTATTTTATCAATTATTGACCGCGACAACGAAGAAATAAAACAGGAAAATTCAAATAAGAATCCAACTGTTAATTCAGTTCAGCGTGATTATATGGCTGGAGAGATCTCAAAAGATTTGACTTCTCGAATTATTTTGCCCGAAGATGTTTTACAAGCACATAAAGAGGGTATTATTCATGTACACGATATGGACTATTTTGTTCAACATATGCATAACTGTGACCTTGTAAATCTTGAAGATATGCTCCAAAACGGTACCGTTATCAGTGAAACCATGATTGAAAAGCCACATAGTTTCTCAACGGCTTGCAATATAACGACTCAAATAATTGCACAAGTGGCATCCAATCAATACGGCGGTCAATCTATTTCTTTGGCACATTTAGCACCATTTGTTGATATAAGCCGAAAGAAAATAAGAAAACAACTTATTGAAGAAGAAGCAGCAACAGGAATTAAACTCGATGAAAAACAACTTGATTCTGTTATTGAACTTCGTCTTAAAGAAGAAATTAAGCGAGGTATTCAAATGATTCAATATCAAGTTGTCACTCTTGAAACAACTAATGGTCAAACGCCTTTTATTACGGAATCAATGTATCTTAATGAAGCTAAAAATGAACAAGAAAAACATGACCTTGCAATGCTTATAGAAGAAACATTAAAACAAAGAATTCAAGGTGTTAAGAACGAAAACGGAGTTTGGATAACACCGGCGTTTCCTAAACTTATTTATATTCTTGAAGAAGATAATATAAATGAAGATGCGCCGTATTATTATTTAACTGAACTTGCAGCTAAATGCACAGCTAAAAGAATGGTTCCTGATTATGTGAGCGAAAAGATAATGCTCGAATTAAAAGGGGATGTTTATCCTCCGATGGGTTGTAGATCTTTCCTTACACCGGATAGATTTACTGATGAAGGTGTAGGAAATATTTCAAATGCCAATAATTATGAATCTGATAAACATAAATATTATGGCAGATTTAATCAAGGTGTTGTAACGATTAATCTTGTTGATGTTGCATTATCTTCAAAAGGCAATATCAACGACTTTTGGAAGATATTTGATGAAAGACTTAATCTCTGTAAGAAAGCTCTTATTTGTAGGCACAAAAGACTTTTAGGTACGACATCAGATGCTGCTCCGATTCTTTGGCAACATGGCGCACTTGCAAGACTTAAAAAAGGAGAAAAAATCGACAAACTTTTATTTAACGGTTATTCAACCATTTCACTTGGATATGCAGGTCTTTATGAATGTACATATTATATGACCGGTAAAAGTCATACTGACGATAACGGAGGAAAGCCTTTTGCTATTGCGGTTATGGAATACTTAAATGACAAATGCAATGAGTGGAAAAAGGAAACCAATATTGATTTTTCTTTATATGGCACACCTTTGGAATCAACAACATATAAGTTTGCAAAATGCTTACAAAAAAGATTTGGTAAGATCGAAAATGTAACCGATCATAATTATATTACCAATTCATATCATGTCTGCGTAAGAGAAAATATTGATGCTTTCACAAAATTAAAATTTGAATCAGAATTTCAAAAACTTTCACCGGGTGGCTGTATAAGTTATGTTGAAGTACCAAATATGTTGAATAATATTCCAGCGGTTCTTCAAGTTATTAAATATATTTATGATAATATTATGTATGCCGAGCTTAATACAAAGAGTGACTATTGCCAATGCTGTGGATATGACGGTGAAATTCAAATAGTTGAAAATGAAGACGGTAAGCTTATTTGGCGTTGCCCAAAATGCGGAAATGAAGACCAAGATAAAATGAATGTTGCAAGAAGAACTTGCGGCTATATCGGAACTCAATTTTGGAATCAGGGAAGAACTCAAGAAATTAAGGATAGAGTATTACACTTATAATATTTTAATAATAAAAAAAGAGTGCGCAAGCACTCTTTTTTATTTTTTTATTTATAATGAAAATTTGTAAAAATTATTTTTTATTACTATATATGTGTAGGCGAACAAGTTGGCATTAAAATATAAACAATTTTGAAAGAAGAAAGGAAAATAAATATGGCTTCAATAAATGGAATTTGCATTAAAAATTTAAAATACAAAAAACACAATGACAAATATACTGGTAGAATACAACTTGACAATAAACCAATCGGTTATTTTACTTTATCAAATAACTTCTTTGATTATAAAATCAATTATAATAATCAAAAACTTGTTAATAATATAGATATTTTGTTTTGTGATGAAACAGCACTGTTAAAAGCAATTGTTCAGGACCAAGAAAATTATAAAGAATTCATTTTTAGAGTGAACAGATATTTTATGTCGGATAATATATTAGAAACAGGTTTTTTAGGAGAAAAAATAGATGATTTTATAAAAAAGCTTATTGAATTAAAACAATTGGAAACAAAAATACATAAAGAAAAATTGAAAAATAATGAAAGCACAAACATTTGGTTAAATTTCAAAGAGGGGGATACATATCATGATTATTTCGGCAAGCAGAAGAACTGATATTCCTGCATTCTATTCTGATTGGTTTATGAATAAAATAAGAAATGGCTTTTTCTATAAATATAATAAAAAAATGAATTGCTATGAAAAAATATCACTTGAACATCAAGATGTTGAATGTATTGTTTTTTGGACTAAAAACGCAGAACCGATTACAAAATATTTATCTGAACTTAAAGCGACAGGATATAAATTTTATTTTCAATATTCTATAACGCCTTATGGAAAAGATGTTGAACCCAAAATAAATAATAAAAGGCAAATAATGAATAATTTCATTAATATATCAAATACATATGGTAAAGATACCGTCATATGGCGATATGACCCGATTTTATTAACAAAAAAATATACAATTGATTTTCATATCAAATCATTCAGGCAACTTGCGAAAGTATTGTCAAAATATACAGATGAATGTATTATCAGTTTTGTTGATGAAATATCAAAAGGAAATCAAACAATATATTACGAAGCACCAAATCAAGATGAAATTGTAACTATTGCAAAGGCTTTTTCGCATATTGCTAAACAATATGGACTAAAAATAAAAACTTGTGCAGAAAAAGTTGATTTATCAAAATACGGCATAGAACATGCGGCATGTATAGATAAAGAAAAAATTGAAGATATAACAGGACAATTTCTTAATGTAAAAAAAGACCATTCTCAGAGAGCTGATTGTTGTTGCGTATCTTCGTTTGACATTGGCGAATATTTTTCTTGCTTACATCAATGTGCTTATTGTTACGCCGGAGGTACAAATGTATTTCAATGTGAGCACAATAAATCTATCAATGTTATTGAATCTCCGCTTTTTTTTGGTAATCTTGATTCACGCTTAACAGTTAAAAAAAGAAAGTTTCAATCAATTGTATCAAATGAACAAGTAACTTTGTTTTAGTTGTTGACAATAGAATTTGATTAGTATATAATTTATTTATAAAGTTATATTTCATTTTAAGTAATTATTTATTTAGTTATATTGTCAAGCCGATGTTTATTTATTACATTTATTGTTAAAGGGTTTTTGATAGTATAACTTTTTTTGTTATATAACTTTAAATAAATGCATTATAAATTGCATTTGTTTTGAGAGGAGTTTGATATGATAAAAGACGAAATGATTAATTACAATTTAATTAAATCTTTTTTATCCTCAGATGATAAATTTGAAAAAACCGCTGCTTCTTGTCTAATTAAGAATGTATTGACTTTTATTGACGGCGATAAAAACGATGTTCGTTCTTATAATATTGATATTAACAATGTTAAAGCAGCACTTGTTTTTGTACAAGGAATAGCATTAAACCATTCTGCAAGACAATTTATTTTTTATTATACAGCTGAAATGATAAATGAGTTAAAAATCGAGGATATTGATACTTTTGCTCATTTATTTTACAAGAATTTTACCGACTATAATAAAGAAGAAATTATGGATTTTGATGAAAGCTTAAAAGATTTTTAATTTATCTGTTGACTTTAGCTAATACTTGAGTTAATATGAAACTGTAATAAGTTATATTTTCTTTTAAGTTATTGAACCATCATTAAAAATGGTTGTTTGCGTTATTCTTTTCCTTGAAAAAATGGGAATTCTTGAAGTCATAAAAATAGATGCTATTCTATTTTTATGACTTTTTTGTTTTCCGCACAGCAGTCGGCTGTGTATATTTTTTTAAGTTTGTTTAACTAATTAGTTTTTTATAATTAGCCATAACAAACATTATATATACAAAATCCATGTTATTGCAATATGGTTATTGAATTAAGCACTTATTATTGATTTTGATAAATCAATTTTAAGTGCTTTTTTTCATTATTACTTCCTTTTTATTGCGGTAACAGATTTGTGGGGAATTTGTTATTTGATTATATATATTATATTATTCCCCACAACACATAAAAATGGATTATATATTGTTTGTATATTTCATTTAATTCTAAAAAATATTTAATTGCCATTAAAATGCAAAAAAATTAGAAAGAGGTATAAAATTATGGCTATTTACTATGAAACACTTATGCACGAACTAAAAGATAGGATCGCTTGGTTAAATAAACAACTTCTTGAATCTTTAGAAGAAGAAAGAAGATGTAAAGATAATTGTGATTTTGAGGGCTTTGCAGAAGCTTATCAAATAAGCAAAAAAATAATTGATGAATCCTACACACTCGAATATAAGTTAAATTTCATTGAAAAAAACATGAATGCTTAATTATAGTTGAAAAAGCCGTTGTTAAACAACGGCTTTTTTGTTTGTGTAAGGTTTTTAAGAATTTAATGATTCAAAATAAAAAATAAGGAGATTATTAAAATGGCATTGTCTAAAACTACAAAACAGGATTTGTTTTTAAAACTTTCTACTGAAAATAAAGCTTTAAAAAAGATTCTTATAGAAAAAGATTCTGAAATTGAAGAAGAACGAGAAGCTAAAGAACTTTTAAACAAATATCATGAGGAAGATTTTGAAAAAGCTTTTTCTTTTGCGAAAAAAATGGTTCTGCTTACTATATCAAATTTTGGTGATTCAAGAAGTTTGAAAAATAAAATTATTTCTATTTTTCAACAACTTGTTAATGACGATGTGATAAACCGAAATGTTAAAAAATATGCGGAAATAATTTACAATCCTATTCTTACTGAAAAGGAAAAACAGCATCGTTTAAATATCGCTAAGAAAAACTCAACAGATGTATCAAATATAGAATATATTGCGGCTACAAGAGAATTAAAAAATTCTGGTATTTTTACACTTCATCCGGAGTTTCGCAAATTTTGTGATTCTGACATAAATATTGTTCAAATATTAGAATTCGATTCTTTTGGCGTTATTGAACATAACGAATTTGGTCCGTTTTTAAAATTAAATACGGAATCAGCCGAGTATAAAGAATATTTATATGCAAAATCAATAAACGGTATAGCATGTTATTTATTACAAAATGATTCATTTTATGATGAGTTTATTCAAATGCTTAGCAATAAAGAATCAGAAAAAATTAAAAAAATTGCTTGATTAAGGAGATTTACATGAAAAAAATCATTTCATCAATTTTAGCTTTATTAACATTTGTAGTAGCATCTTCAACAGTATCAGAAACATTGGCTGCAGAACCGACAGCTTTTCTGGAAACAAAAAACATTGTTGTAAATAACTTACAGCAGCAACTTGTTTACGATACTAATGTTGAAAATACAAAGTTAACTTATGAACTTGAAAATACAACGCTTAATATAAATTTTAGTAAATTAGGAATATATTCTGTCTATGAAAAAGCAAACATCCTTCCTTTTTCTATTAACAGGACTTTTGATAACAATAAAGAATGTATATATTCATCAGCACTAACCAATAGTATATCAATTTCTGAATTAATAAAAGGTAATAGTTATGAACTTTATGTTTATGAAGGGAACTTACCAAATGATGAAAATTTTATAAAAGAAATAAAATTTACTATTGCACCGGAAATTCCTAAAAATATTACTTTTGAAACTATTTCAGACAAAGTTATTTTGAAATGGAACGATGTTAATAATGCTGATTTTTACAATATTTATCGAAATGGTGAATATATTGCAACTTCAAAAAATAACACTTTTACTGATAAAAATTTAAAAGATAATACTGTTTATCAATATCAAATTTGTTCAGCAAGTAATGATATTAAAAGTGCAAAATCAGATATTATTGAAACAAAAACTACTAAAAAATATCGAGCAAGGGTTTCAGGTAAATGTAAAACTTGGGCTAATTATCAAGCAGTAACGGATACAAGTTCACCACAATACAAATTATTAAATTCTGATGAATGCTATACAGATGAAGAAACAGGAATCAGAATGGTTGATGATTGTTATTGTGTCGCTCTTGGAAGTTATTATGGTTCAAAAATAGGTCAAAAATACTTAATAAAGCTTTCATCAGGAAATGAATTTAAGGCAATTCTTTGTGACCAAAAATCAGACAGACATACTGATGAAAAACATCAGTATGCCAAAAAGAACAAAGATATAATTGAATTTTACATTGATAAGGCATATAAACCGTCTTGCGTAGACGGAAGTTACAACGCACTATCTCAATTTAAAGGCTCAGTTGTATCAATTGAAAAAATAAAATAGGAGGAAAAAATGAGTCAGCAAATTACATTTGCTTCAATAATTGCTGAAAATAACAAACCCAAACCATTATTTTCAGTTGGTGATTTAGTGTATTGTCTAATTTATGATGAAATTCGTGAGGTTAAAATAACAGAACATTTTGAATTTAAAGATAAAGATGGTACATTTCGTGAACATCGCTATTGGGGTGATACAACGAATAAAAATTATCACGAATGCTTTGGCGAAAATGATTTGGGAAAAGAAGTATTTAAAAATTATGATGAGGCTAAGAAAAAGGCACAAAAAAATTCAGCATTGAATCCTTGTGTTGATTTTTCTAAAAAAAACATTGTAAAACAAATTGTTGAACTTGACAAAAATGAAAATTGGAAACATGAACATTGGCACAGATTCATTCTTTTGTTTGATGATAACACTGTGGCATATAAAGATACAGTTTGTTATTCATTTGCTAAAAGTTTTGATAATGAAAAGGATGCACTTAAGTTTTTTGAATATATAAAGAAAAAATTCAAGATAACAGGTAAATCAACGAGTATTGATTATAAATTTAAACCTGCAAATATAGATGTTATTTTGCCGGAAGAACTGCAGCTCTATTATTGCTGTGATTCTGAAAAGTTTGATGTTAACAATTATGCATCAAGAGAATACTTTTATAACCATTATTTTAAACCAATGTATTGATTAAACATAATTAAGGAGGATTTTTGTATGAATACAAAAGAAGAAAAAGAAGTAATTACTTCTTCAAAAGAAAACAACACTGAACAAAAAGCAGAAAAGGTTGAAATTGAAAAGAAAACTTCAAAAACCACTAAAAAAGGAGCAAAAAAGGTAGCAGAAAAAAACAGCGAATATAATCCGTTAAATCCGGCAAATTTACCTGTTCCGAACACATTTGACATTGAAAAATCGTTAACAAAAATCGAAGATGTGGATGAAAACGGTCAACCAACGGTAACAAAGTATATGCCTGTCGCAGCAAGACTGGCTTGGTTTCTTCAAAATAATCCTAACATTCCTTCACCACTCACTCAACTTGTAAGTGCTGATAACGGAATAATTATTTATGAAGCAACTTTGGCAGATGAAAACGGTAAAATTTTGGCTAACGCTCATGGTGTTGATATGCTTGCTAATTATTCACCTGAATATGCATACATGGCTTACCTAAAGGCTGAAACGCAAGCTGTCGGTCGTGTACTTCGTAACAGAGGCTATGGAATTGCTTTTGATGATGAAACCGGCAACGAAGGACAGCCTATTGATGAAAAACCGATTGATGGCAAAATTCCTTCACTTAATGAAACTATTAACGCTGAAGAACAGCCAAAATTAAAAGCTAAGAATAAAGAAACAAAAAATTCACCAAATGATGAAACTTCAGTTGATTTTGTTTGCTTCGATTCATTATCTCAGCTTGAAAAGAACATTGCCGTTCTTAAAGCACCATATCCGATTTCAATTGACTTTGGTGGTGAAAATCTTAAAGGAGAAACAACTTGGGTAATTGCAGCTAAATTAAAGAAAGCCGGCAATGGTTTAGATGTTCTCGTTAATTCTTTGAATTGGGGAATAAGTAAAAATTTGCAAAAGGAATTAAGTGAAGAATCAGACTTGACTTATCCTGTTTTTGCCAAAACTTTGCTTAATCTTCTTGAAGATAAAGAGGCTTATAAAAATGCTCTTAATGAAATTAAGAAAAGAGATTTTAATAAGGGCTAAAAAAATAAACAGGTAGGTGAAACCTATGTATGATTTGGAAAAACTTAAAAATGGTATTTCCATAATTGATTACGGTCAAAATGTATATGGCTATACACCGGAGAAAAAAAGAACTAACTATTGGGGATTTAAAGAATTCGATTCGCTAATGGTTAATATTAACAAAAATTGTTTTTTTCGTAATTCTGAATATAAACAAGGGTCAAAATCTTCTTCATGCAATCATTCAGCAGGTAGTATATTGGATTTTATAATGCATGTTGAAAATTGCAGTTTAGATGAAGCTATAAAAAAACTCAAAGAATATAACGATAAAAACGGTGTTGTTGATAAAAACTATCAAGTGCGCAAGTATGTAACAAAACCAAAAAAATTTGTAATTCCGATTAAAGCGAATACAAATAAACATGCTTTTGGCTATCTTGTGAAAGAACGAAAAATAACACCTGTTGTTTTTAATTCTATGGTTAAACGAAAATATTTATACGAAGAAGTTGGATATTATCGTAATGCAATTTTTTGTTCTTATATTGATAAAAAAATGGTTTTTGCTCAAAGATGTAGTTGTAGGCAAGATATTGATAGAGATAAAAGAAAAAGAGATGTTTCAGGTTCATCATATGAAGAATGCTTTTTTGTTGATAATAAGGCATCTTCGTTGATTGTAACCGAAGCAACTATTGATACACTTTCTTTTATGTCTCTTTTGGAAATTAACGGTATCAGGTTTAATAACTACAACCATTTGGGGCTTACCGGTACAAATAAAGCCGCAGCAGTTCTTAATATTCTTGATAAATATCCACATATTACAACACTTTTTACCGCTTTCGATAACGATGAAGCAGGAAAAGATGCGTTTGATTTTGTTTTAACAAATCTTCGCAATAAAATGCATTGGACCGGCAAAATCATAAATGTAGGTTCTACATATGATGATTTAAACGATATTAATGATATTTTAAAAAAATATGTTGAAAACGATGATGAAGATATTATGAAAGAAATTCAAGAATATTTTAAGATGATCAAATGCACTTTTAGGAGGTGATTGTCGTGAAAACAATGGAGGATTTTTTAAAATTAAAAGATAAGTATATAGAAAAAGGTTATTCAGTTAAAGAAATAATCAAAATATTTAATATACTTGACAAACAATATATAGAAAAAATCGGTAATGCTGAAAGTAAAAATGAATTTAATGCTTACAGTACAGAAAGATTTATGTTGTTCTGCGTTAAAAGAAGCATGATTGCATCTTTAAATCCTCCGGCAAATTCATTTGAATGTAGTGAATTCGACCAAATTCGTTTTACTGCATAGTTAATTATTTTGAAAAGGGCTTCGTGTTTACGAAGTCCTTCTTTTTTTGATTATTACATATTGACAATAACTAAATATTGCCTTATAATTATTATATAAATTATTATTTTATTTAAGTTATTGTTTTATTGACAGTTATTTTTGATTGATTCAGAAATAGCTGTCTTTTTTTATGCCTATTTTTACGGTTATATGTAAAATAGGCATTTTTTATGTGATTTTTTAAAGTAGTAATTTATATAATACATTATTTTAGGAGGAGTTTTATGAAAAAACTTTTAGTTTTTATATTGGAAAGTGTATTTGTTATTTTCCTTGCTCTTATCTCTTACGGATTTAGTTTCGGAATTTTACAACTTGTATTTCTTATTTTCAATATTCGTCTTACTTTAACTGCATTCATTATTTTTACGGCTTTGTTTTCCGCATCTGCATTTTTTGTTTTTATAATGATGAAAATTGCTACAATTAGTGATAACAAAAGTATTAGAAATAAGGAGTGTGATAAATAGGTGAAAAATTTAATCATCGAAAAAGCAAAAGAAGAATCTATTAAAACCGGAATTGATCTGTATCTACAATCACATGACGGAAAAAAAATTTACGGATATTGTAAAAAAAATGATATAAAATCATTAGACTGGATATTAGGCAAAATCTCTTTAAGTTATAAAGACAAAAAGCTTAATTGCAATCCAGTCTTTTTTTTATATCCAATTAGATATGTTGAATTATACAAAAATGTTCAAATTATTGAAACATTAAGAGAAGGAAAAACATTTTATACTTACACAATTTTTAAAAACAGAAATTGTGATAATGAAAACCAAATGTTTAGAACTGTTAATGAAACAAGAAATTTTATTGATTCTTTTGAGTTCTATTCTGAAGAAGACAAAAATTGGTTTTTAATTAAAGAATAACGGAGGAATTTACTATGGGAAACAAATTAACACAAAAAGAAATAAACAAAATTATAGAAAACCATAAACACTGGTTAAATGAAGATGTTGATGGTTGGGATAATATGAAAGCCAATTTTTCTAATCAAGACCTTAGTTATGCATACCTTAGTGGTGCAAACCTTAATTACGCAAACCTTAGTGATGTAGACTTTCGTGGTACAGACCTTCGTAATGCAAACCTTTGTAATGCAAACCTTAGTTATGCAGACCTTAGTGATGCAAATCTTCATGGTGCGTACCTTGGTAGTGCAGACTTTCGTAGCGCAAACCTTAATAATGCAGACCTTTCAGGTACAAAAAACATGATGTACATTCCAATGGCTTGTCCTGAAGAAGGTTCATTTATTGGTTTTAAGAAAGCCGTATGTGCAGGTAAAGACTACATTGTAAAGCTTGAAATTTCAGCGGATGCTCTTAGAAGTTCAGCCACAAGAAGAAAATGTCGTTGCAATAAGGCAAAGGTTTTAGAAATTCAAAACATAGACGGTTCGAAAGCAAATATTGATGTTGTACATAGTATATGCGACCCATCGTTTCAGTATAAAACAGGTCAAATAGTTGAAGAACCTAAATTTGACAATAATCGTTTTAATGAATGTTCTAAAGGTATTCATTTCTTTATTAATCGTCAAGAAGCAGTTAATTATTAGTCGTATATAACGACAGGAGGTAGTTTTATGAATCAAAATACAAATTTAGGAGGAATTTTATCATGGCAGAACAATTAAATCCTAACAAGAAAAAAGTTGTTATTGTTGAAGCATCATACATTCATGAACCGGTTGTCGGTCAATGCGTCATATTTTGTAACTCCCAAACTTGTCAGGTTGTTAAAACCTCAAAGGTTGTTGATATTATACGAAACGATAAGGCACATTGTTGTGTGATGTTTGAAACCCAAAACTCAATTTATCAAATTACATATCGTTTGTGTTTGTAAAAACAATTTGGAGGTAACTATGACTGAAATTCAAAAAGCACAACAGCTTCTTGAAAAAGAATTTGGACCAAATTGGCGCATAATTGCTGCTCAACTTGGTACAGAAGACTTAACAAGAAGGGTTGGAAAAAAATTAACATCATTTATGGCGTTCCCGGAACGAGGAAATGAAGGCTCAAACAAATACCGTGGTAACTGCTCACCAAAGGTTGTAGAAGCTATCTTAAAATATGTTCTTGATACAAAGAAATATTATGGCAAAGATATAAGTAATTTTAAATTACTTGATCCAATGTCAGGTAGTGGTACTTCCGGCGCAGTTGCAGACAAATACGGTATTGAGTCGGTTCTTTATGACCTTAATCCTAATCCAAATAAAGGAAAGGGTAATTGGAATGCACTCAAAGATGATGTTGAAGATTCGGCAGATTTGATTTTTTGGCATCCACCGTATGATGCAATTATCAAATACAGCGGTAATATGTGGGGTAAACCACATCCGGATGATTTATCTCGTTGCGATAGTTATGAAGAATTTTGTGACAAGATGAACCTTGTCGTAAGAAAACTCTTTACTGCACTTCGTAATGATGGTCGTTTGGCTATTCTTGTAGGCGATATTCGTGAACGAGACAGAGGCGGTTTTCACTCAATGCAGAAAGATTTGATGCGTATGGGCGAATTTGAGTCCTTTATCGTTAAGGGGCAATTTAACTGTGTTTCTGACACAAGAACATACAAGAAACCTTTTATCCCTGTTGTAACTGAGTATATGTTAGTTTATTACAAAGATAATCCTATCATAGTGCCTGTTAGTTGGGTTAAAAACAATGAGTTCAGCATATTGGAAAAAGATTATATAGGATTAACTTGGAATCATCTTATACGCTCTGTTATCGAGTATATGGGCGGTCAAGCTAAGTTATCAGATATAGCCGATATGTTAAAGGAACACCCAAAAGCAAAGAAAAACACTCATTACCGTGAGCGTATTCGTGCTACTGTTTATGAACATAGTTCGGATTACATTAACAAGGGTAATGGTGTTTATGCTTTAGTTTATTAACAATCAACTTATAAGAAAGGATAACTTCATTATGAGTTATAAAAACGGAAAGAAATCAATAAAAGCTAAGTTAAGTGTACCAAAATTCAAGAATGTAAATGAATTGTTTCGGTATTTGGTTGATATTCAACCTTCATACAACGAGGAAACAAACGAATTGGATGTTTTGATTGTTTATGCTAAAAAAGCATACGGTACAATTAAAACTATCGTTTGCCCGGATGATATGAAACATTTTACATACAATCCAACTACAGATGCTGAATATTGGTACAGTGTTAAGAAAGATACTCTTAAAGGCAATGAACTGTTAAATGAATGTTACCAAGATATTGTATTTAATATTTTTTGTACAATAGACGGTGCTTCATCAGAAAATGATTTTTATGTTATTAGAACAATTTTTGATGAAGCAAACAATTACAATGAATTTCACCCTGTATGGTGTGAATTTTTAAATAATTGTAATAAAAAGAGTGATTTTATGGATAGCTTAATAAGAAATATTGGAGGAAAAAATATGAAATTCAAAAGTAAATTAGGCACAAGACTTTTAGTTAATGAATTGGATGACCTTCTTGATGATGGCTTGTCAATATGGGAACATACTTTTAATAATGATGTAAGACTTTTATCAGTAGAATGTGATAAACATTCTAATAAAAAGAAAATTGTTATTGAAAAAGAAAAAGCTAAAAATCTTGGCTACGAAATTGAAATTCATTAATTCAGGAGGATAATAAAATGCCAAAATTTTATAAAGTGAAAATTGAAGAAAAATTCAGCCGCAATGTTATTGTCAAAGCTGACAGTAGCGATGAGGCTTATAAAGTAATCGAAGATCTTTGCAACAACGGTATCATTGATTTAAACAGTGATGACTTTAATTCAAGACAATGGAAAGTTATCGGTGAAGAAAAGACATTAGATGGAAGTGAACCTGAGTTTAAGTCAAGAGAACTGTATAATTGTTCTGGTTATCTAAACCCTGATGATTATATTTTTACAAATGGTATTCGGGTAAATGCTTTAAAAAAACACTTATGTCAAAAATATGTTTGCTCTGTATGTTCTCCTTTTGCAGATATGATTTCAAATGTAATTTCAAAGATTGCTTCAGATGACTTCACTCATACAAAGGATGAAAGGTTTTTTGCTTTATGTGAATTACTTCCTGATGTATCATATGAGGAAATTTTACCTTTTATGGCTGAAAGTGAAGTAACTGTTGGCACATTTGAAAAATACGGAGGTTAAATCTATGAGCAAATATAAAATCAAGGCAAAATGTATTTCTTATTACTATGGTTATCCACAGGCAAAAAGCACGATAGTGTTAAAAGGCATCTATTTTACTGCTAAAGTGGAATGGTATGGAAATCAAGGATTTGATTCTATTGTTGTTAAGCCTGTATCTAACAAATGCAATGGCTACTTTTGGGAATTAAATGCATTTATGAAAGCTTTTTATGATTCATCAGAAAAGGTTCAGTGCAAATTAAGAGAGCTGAAAGAACAACAAGAAATCACTTTGGAGGTATAAATAACATGTTACTGAAAAAGAATCAGGTAATATCTATTTCAGGCGATAGTAAAGAACTTGGTATTGAAGATTACAATGTACGAGTTAATACGCTTGCTACGGTTCTTGAAAATCAAGTCAATAATTATCAAAAGAAAATAATTGTTACCCTTAATAACATTGACGGCGATTCAAATGTTTGCACAAGAGTATTCATTAAAAAAATTGCTCCTTTGCCAAAATATTTTGATGAACCAATCAATAAATCAATGCAAAAGATTATTGATTCCAAAAGACCGGATAAACATATTGAAGAACTTGCAGGACTATTAGCAATGTTCTTTGGTTTAAATTCAAACAACTATAAGTTGTATGGTCCTTTTGGAATGCTTGCACATTATTCAATTTTCCTAAAATTCAATGACAATAAATTATTCCTTTTGGATTTAATTTGTAAGGATGATTGGTTTTATTATCGTGATGATAAGTTCACTAAAAAAATAGTCCGTAATGATACCGGTAATACATTAACTGAGCTTAATTTAATGAATTATACATGGAAACCATTACCGAAGGATTTTGAAAAAATCATTGATATTGTCAATGAGCAAAACGATGAAATTTAAGGAAAGGTGAACATTATGTTACTTTGTATTGACTTAAAAGAACGAGAAACAATTTTGAATTTACTTTCTTCATATATTGTTAAGGAAGATTTCATTACTGACGATGTAATTGATATTGGTGATGATACACAAATCATCAATATCATCGAAAACATTTTAAAACAAAACAAGATTAAATATAGTCTTGAAAAACATTAGTTCAATTTGGAGGATTTATTAATTTATGAAAACTGTAATGACATTTACAAAAGAAGATATTGAGCTTCTTAAAAAGCCAATCCCTACTTCTCCTTGCATAACCTGTCGTAATACAAGGGAATGTTGTGGATGCCCGGAAAAAAGAGAATATAATGAAAAAATTAAACCTTACAAAGAGGCAAATATTATTGATATTGCTCGTGAACTTCTTGATATTACTAATATGGAGAAAAAAATCGAGGAAATGCAAAAACGAGTTGCTTATATAAAAGCAAATTTGCCGGAAGAAGTGATAAAAGCTATTTTTTAAGAAAATTAAGGAGGTTCAATTATGAAAAAATTCAAAGTACATATTTCTGAAGTCTTTGGCAGAGATGTATATGTTAAAGCTGAAGATTTTGATGAAGCGTATGATATTGTTGATGAACTTTGCAATTCAGATATTATTTGTCTTAATGGCAAAGATTTCGGTGATAGAAATATCGAAGTTTTATGTGAGTTAGATAACAATGCAGAATTCGATAAAGTTTATACCAGAAAAGATATTGAAAACGGAACCAGCGAATATGAAACTGACGAGAAAGTTTTCAGGCGTATTCAAAAACAATACCGAATTGAGGATGCTAAGATGCATTGCGAAGATTTGGGTTATGATAATCTTAATTCTGACGATTATGAAAATATTGCAGATACATTTTTGAACAATTATGACTGCAATATTGCAGAAAACACACAGTTTGAAAACATAATTGAAAATTATGTTACAAAAAACTAATTGTTAAGATATTTGACAATATCTTGAAAGGAGAATTGCATTATGGTAATGCAAGAAAAAAAGCAAATTACTCTTCGTGAGTGGATTGCAAAATATAAAAACGGTGAGTTTACTGATAATGTTACTCGCAAAAGTTTAATTGCAGCAGGTTGGTTGGACTGGATGTCCGACTTTCCTGAAATGGCTGAATACAATATTCAAATCGGTGAATTCCTTGAAAGCATAACTGATGATTATTTTCTTGATACTTTTTATGTTTATTTCAAAGAGGTTGTACCAGCAGATAATCTTAAACCGCCTTATATAATTATTCACCTTAAACCGTTCATCAAAAGCATTGATTTTGACGAAATTATGGTTGTTATGAATAATGTGGATGAAGGCGTTGATTATGTTGTTTTTACATCAAAAAATGATGTTGATACAACAGAATTTTGTACAAATGAATTGTCAGAATTGATTGCTTATTTTGAGGATGTTCCTCTTATAACATTGAGAAAAGTTCAATCAAAAACACTTCCTGAAGGTTGGATATGGTGCAAATATGACGATAACAGCGGTCATTTAAAAAGTCCTAATGGCGAAGATTATTTCAGCTATGATATGAATACCGGTGAATATAAAATAACACCGGAAAGTAGTTATGATTTTTTCCTTGAAGAAAACTATGATATTCCCGGCGGATATTCAATTGGTGGATTTCAAGACTTTGTTAATTTTGCTGAAAAGTATATCAAGGAAAATGTTCTAAAAAACCAAGAAAGGAAAAAATTATGATTGATTGTATCATTTCAAAAATTCAAGGCGGTTATAGAATCACTACTGAAAATGACCAAGAAAGTTTATTAAGTAGAAGGTCCATGAGATATTTGGGGTACAGTAAAAAGAAAGCTTTAAGTGAGCACCGAAAAAATTTTAATTTAAAAGGTAAACACTTAAACATTATCGAAATTTAATAATATTAAAACAAAGAGTCAATTGTCAATAACATTTGGCTCTTTGCTTTTTAAGGAGGTATTTATTTTGAAAAAATATTGTCCGAAAGATTACAATATTGATGAAATCAGAAGAAACAATGTTAATTCTGAGGTCCAAGATTGGTATGACCTTATTAATCAATTGGGTATTAAAACACCTGTTGATTCAATGTTATATGCAATTGAACTTCAGTATCGTAATCATAATAGATATGGGGCAAGCAAGTTACCTAATCTAAAAGGTAACAAGTATGCAGGTATGTTATATTATTTTCTTTTAGACCCTTTTAGATGCGATAGGGGAGAAGAAAGTAAACAAGCTGCTAAAGAAATGCTTACATATCTTGTTGAAAAAAGTATAAAAGTTGACACTGTATTAAAGTGGCAAAAACAAAATTAAGGAGATTCTTTATTATGAAAACTAAAACTTTAAATGTTTCTTGTAGTTGCATGGCTACATATAATAGTTCTATCGAAGTGCCGGCTGATATGTCTCTGGAAGATGCAATTGAGTATGCAAAAGAACATATTGATAGAATCAGTGTAGCTGAATTGGAATATGTAAACGATTCTGACTCTATCAATGAAGAAAGTTGCTCTTTTGATGAGGATGAGGTTCTTGACTATAAGGATAAAAAAATCAAACCTATTGCTACCGTTGATGAGCTGATTGATGCAATTGAGAGTAACAATGATTTGGAGTGGTATGTATCTAAATATACAGACTATTCAAATTTAGAACAAAGCTATCTTCAATTTAATGCAAGTTCACCTGCCGGCGAAGATATAAGTTTTTCTATTGATTTTGATGAAAGAAAATTACCGTGTGAACAAATTCAAAAAATCATTGATGACCTTGGTTCATATTATGAATGCTTTGATACAGAAGAACATGTTACAATGCTTCTTGAAGCCAAAAATAGCGGTCTTTCAGGTGTTCCTGATGTAGAAACACTTGTTGAGGATGCAAAAGAAATTGATGATATGATTAGGCAATTATCTGAATTTATTGATAAATTACCTAAACAAGATGTTATCTTTAAAGCGGTTGACATTGATTATGACATTGACGAAGATGATAAATGTAACTTGCCTGACAAAGTTGAGATTGATCCAATTCTATTTGATTATGCTGAACAATATTGTGAAAACAATTATGAAGGTATAGTTGATTTTGTTTCAAGCAAAACAGGCTGGTGTGTAAAATCTTGCAGAGTAACTCAAGTAATCAATGGTAATACGGCAACAGATTGAATTTATACGAAGGTGAAAAAATGAACGAAGAATTAAAAAATATAAGAAATCTTTTGAAAACTTTGTATGATTGTTCTAATACAACTGCAGCAAAAGATTATAACAGAGGAATTACTGACTGCATTAAAACAATTGGTAATGAGATCGATATTGAAGAAAAACCAAAAAATTGTAATAATTGTATCTACTCGTTTTTTACAGATGATTCAAAAGTAGGGTATTGCAAACTACGAAACATTACTGTTTCAAATGATTTTGGTTGTCTTAATTGTAAAAGTTAATTATTTATGTAAAAAAGCATCCGCAAGGGTGCTTTTTTATTTTTTAAAAAAATGTTGACTTTTCACATTACTTGAGTTATTATTTAGTTATAGTAATTATGCTATTCGACACAGGAAGAAAATCAAAGTGCAAAACTCCCTGATTTCCTGTTCGATATAAATTGCAAATTAAATTTGCTCATTTTTATAAGAAGACAGTTTTTACTGTCTTCTTATTTTTTTTGCGTATTTTTCTGTATTTTTTACTATATATAAATAAACAAGAATGGAGGTTTTTATTTTGAAGAAAATAGAGTTTGACAACAAAAGCAATAAACATAAGCAAGATAAATTTACTGCTTTAATTGAAGATAATAAAATCGCAGAAGAAAAAAATGAGGAATATAAAACTTTTTCAAAAAAGCAGCGATTGTCTATGTATTTTCTAATAATAATAGCAACTATTGCAGTCATTGTGGTATGTATTTTTACTTTAAACAATAACAACAAAGAATTAAATACCACTATAATTGATTTTGTTTCTTCGACGACTGAATGTATAAGTAACAATTCTTCAACTACAAAGAATACCGTTACTATTACAACTACCACACCTGAAACTTCAACTGTTAAACCAATAACTAAATACACTTTGTTTGGCAAATGGTCTTCAACATCAAGTGAATTGATTTTAAATGATGATATGACATTTACTTATATTTACGGTACAAATAGTGATAAAAGCATTTATAAGGGAACTTATTCGCTATTGTCCGGTTCAAACGCATATTCTAAAGGTGGATTAAACAAAGAACAAGCTGCTAATGTTTTTCATGTTAAGGAAAGCGAATTTGCCGAAAAAAATACATATTATTTGATTTTGAATCCAACACAATTTTCTTATAATAATGGCACATTTTCTAAAGTGAATTCATCAGATTTTGAATATGAACCATTATTTTCACATCTTTTATATTTAGATTCTTATAATTCTAAAATAGTTTTGGCTTATTATGATGAATCAAGTAATAGTGTTTTCGAATTATATTATAGGGGGTAAACGATGGATTTATTAAAAACAAAAATTTATGAAAATATATTATACATTATTTCAACTATTGTCTTGGGAATTACATCTTTTTTTCTTTTAAAAAAGGTGATAATTTTAATATTTTTCTTGGTTGTATGTTTATTTTTTGTTTTTAGAATAATTTATTATTATAAAATTATAAAAAATAAAAATTATTATTGCATAAACACAATATGTACCGGGATAAAAGTAAATTTTGAAAACTTTGGTGATGCTAAAAATTATGAATTCGAACCTATAAACAAAAATGAGTATGATGAAGTTATTTATTTAAAAATCTATAATGACGATGCCGGTGGCATTTTTAATAAAAAGCATAAAATTGCATTGAACCACGGCTATACTTTATATTTCAAATACAATAATAAAACAATTATTGCTGATCAAGAACATTATTTAGGCTATACGAGATATGTTTTACCTGAATAATACGCATGAACTCGACATAAGAGGGTAGCTACCTCTTATTAGGCAAACGGAATATGGAAAATACTGCTCCTGTGTTTTACTGTGTTTCGTTTGCCGTATATTACTTAAGGAGCATATATATGACAAATGAAACTAATAACAGGTTTTCACCTGCGTATCAAAATATCAAATATTATAGAAGTGAAATTGAATATATAAAAAAATTAAAATGTAAAAGTAAATTTAAGTCTTATACATTTTTTTATTTGTGTCTTCTCACAAAAGCTGTTTGTGCTAATGTTGATGTAAAAAACAAAACATCAATGAAGAACAAACCAAATACATATATAAAAACAAATGACTTGAAATATGTATTTGGAGTAAATTCAAAAGTTCAAGCATACGCCATTCTTAAAATTTTAAAAGATAAATATAAAGCCGTTGATTACCAAATTATAAACAACAAAATAATCTATATTTCTTTTAATATAAAATCACAAAGTTTACCGTCAGGTGAATATTCACGAGAAAATACTACTGCATATAAGAATGCTATGTCAATTAAAAATAATGAGGGTTTTATCCTTGTAAACAAGTTAGATCTTTTCAATACTTTTTTTAATAACAATTATTCAAAAGGTATTCAAGATTTCTATATTTATTTAAGAATAAATACAGCGTATAATGATAAAAATTTTTATGAATACATTCCTAATAAGCTTAGAAATAAACACATAACTCTTTGGAAACCAACTACAATTAAATATAATGATGCTTTACTGTCTTTATATTGCCATCAAGACGATTTAGCAAATCTTTTTAATGTTAATGTAAAAACTATTCAAAGATACCTAAAAGCTCTTAAACGCTTGAATATAGTATCTTATGCATATGTTGCTAAAAGAGGAACAACAATAATTCTTTCGTATTTAGATACAATTGAAGAAAAACATATAAATAATGAATCTATAAAAGATAGCGTACTTGATTTAATCAAAGAATTAAAAAAAGAATACGAAATTCTTTATTCTTTCACAAAAAGAAAATTTGCGTTTGTTTGCTTATTTTATTCAAACGAGCCAATTATTTTATCAGATAATAGCTGCGACTTATTTGAAAAAGCTGTTACATAAAATTATAAAAATTAATATTTAAAAAGAAGCTTCTGAAAAGAGGCTTTTTTGTGCTGTCAAAAAACATTTTTATATATAAAAAAGGCTACAAATATAACTCTGAACGGTTGAATTTGCAGCCTTTTTTTGCTGTTTTCTTATTTTTTCTTTGAATTTTTTACTGGACTTTAACAAAATGGTAATACCTGACATTTAATTATTATAATTGGACTTATTTTTGTAAAGTATATCTTAAATATTCAATACGCTTATTAAAATTTATAATTATTATATTAGTATTCTATTATTACATTTCTTTTAAAAACAATAACAGGGAATATATTTGTCTATATTAACTACACATATTTAACAGTAATAATATTTATTTGATATTTTTGATTTTTGGGTATTGACTTACTATTGTACTTGAGTTAAAATCTAATTGTAGGACAGGGGGAAAGTGTTTATCACTTGTTCTATTAGAGATTATTGTTATTTTTTTATAAACTTTTAATTGTGATTTTTTTACTTTTGAAAGTTTATTATTTCGTCTTAATTTAAAGACATTTTTTAGTTATTATTAACCTTTTGGTTACAATGTTGTTTTATTTCAACATTAAGTTATCATTTTTTATAGCTTTATTTGTTATGCCTTTTTTTAACTGATATTTGCTAAACTGATAATGATAACTATATTAAAAACTGAAATTCTATTGTTGTAGATGTCATTCGTCTTTATTGATTGAATGGCTTTTTTATTTACCTTTTTGTGTAAAAATTTAAAATTTAATAAAATACATATTTTACACACATTTTGAGTCATAGAGCTTATTTATTAAGCTTTATGGCTCTTTTTTTATTTTTTAGGAAAGGAGGAGGTATTCATGACTAAATTACATTCTCCATTGGAGAAGAGAGAAGCAATGAAAATAGATGTTTCTGATAAAATTTCAACTTTAGTTACTGCTACCGGTACTGCTATTGCAACTGCAAGTGTTTTTGTTATGACAGTTTATGCTTCCACTTTGGGTTCAAAAATGGCTAATTTCTTTAAGACAACTTACGATGATATAAAAAGCGTTTTTGATGTTGCTGCAATCGTAGCTTTAGCATTCTGCTTACTTACTTTGTTATTTGGTAGAACAGATAAGACTGCTGATAAATCATATAGTTGGCTTTGGAAAATAGTGATTGCATTTGTTGTGTTCCATAGTCTCGGTTGGTTGATTCCTTGGGTAGCAACACAAACCGGTGGTTCAACAATTACTGGCGTTGATTCAAATGGCAAATTTACGGTAGAAAGTGCAAGTGAAGGATTTATTCATCTATTACAAAACAATTTTATAAACTAATATAACAATAATCTTATAATCCTACATATCCCCTTACTTACCGTTTGGTAAGTAAGGGGATTACTTTTAGAAAGGAGAAAATTATGTTTAACATCGTTTCGGAAATAATATACAACTTAAACAAAATTATTTGCAATATTATTGCTGCAATAATCGGTTGGTTATTTGATCTTGTTGAGAGCGTTGGTTTCAGCATCAATAGAATTATTACTTCTTTTCCCGGATTAGACAAAACTGTTTATGGAACAGTTGTCGTTGTTGGATGCGCATTGACTCTATTGTTTTTTGTTTTTGGTATATTACAATTTTTATTTCCTAATAGTGAAGTTGATCTTCCGGCTGAAAACCCTGTTGTTTTAGTTTTTAGACTTGTTGTATCACTTTTATTAGTTATGAACTTTAAAACTTTTTTTATAGATGTTTTTGTTGATAAATTGATTATACCTGTATTCAACGATATTAGCACTAATTTTAAAACGGTAAATGATAATTATTGGTTAAACAACATTATTGCAGAAATCGAGTCATTAGATTCGTCTACATTAGCACAGATTGTTAATTTTGTAATAATAATCTTGTTTGGATTAACATTTTTGATTAGTACCATAAAATTTGTAATTTATCATTTTGAGCGACTGTTTGAGTTGACTTTTCTTATATATGTTTCTCCATTGGCATGTTCAACATATACGCATAAAGCGTTGTCACCAATGTTTAAAAACTATATTAAGTTAATGGCTGAACAAGCACTTTGTATAATTTTTAATTTAATTATTGTTAAGTTAATAATTAATGGATTACAAACAATCAACACAACAACAATGTTAGGAAAAACTGCAGAACGATTAACAGCGAATGGTTCATTATTGTCAGACACTAAGTCATATTTTTTAGGAACAACTAAAAATTATGTTATCCAAATGCTCTTTCTTACAGCAATTTTAAGCGTTGGTAAAAAAATGAGCGTTAAAGTTGGTCAAGTTTTAGGGGTTAACGGAATGAGTGATACAGTTCGCGGTGGACTTGGTGTTATCGGTGCTATTGGTGGTTTTGCTACTCATAGTGTTATGCATCGTGGTGGAAATAATAACAATTCAATAAAGCCGGCGAATACAAATAATAGCTCTACTGCTGCTGATACTTTTGCAGAAAAAATTGGCGATTCGGTTTATAAAGCGACTGGTAATGAAAAAACTGCTGCTATTGTTCAAGAAGCAGCAAGAAAAGTTGCTAAACCATTTGCTAACGCTTCAACACAAGCAAAAGATAAAATGGATAACTTAAATGGAAAAGCTGATGATATAAAAAACAGAAGTGTGGCTGATACCGAAAGTGTTGATCAAAAACAAAATGGCGAAAAGGGCGACCAAAAGAACAGAACTAAAACAGAACAAGCTAATACTGAAAGCAAACCTGACGGAAAAGTATCTAATGAAAATAAAAATCCTGCTGAAACTAATAAAACAGTTAAGGGTAATTTTGAAAACGATAAGCAAAGTGCTAATAATGGCAAAGCTGAACAATTTGGTGCAAAAGTTGGCAAAGCTACAGGTGAAGGCGTTTCTGTTGCAACTGGCTCTGTGGAAATGTCTGGCATAGCAGGTAAAGCTGGAGAAAAAATTGGTGGCAATATGGGAAGAGGTATTGACAAAATTTCTGAAAACATTAAGCAGACAGCTGTTACTTCCGGTAATCAAACAGGAAATCCAACTCATTCAGGAAACAGACCGGGTTCAAGAAATAATTATGTTAATACTTCAAATAATGTTTCTAATTCAGTCGATAAAACTCAACCTTCAAGAACCGAAGTATCAAATAAAGACATAGGTAGTAATTCATCTTCTAAATTGAATTCGTTTAAATCAAATTCAAAATTTTCTAATGATAATGAATCATTTAGTAAAGTAGATATTGATAAAATAAATCCAAGCAATACTTGATGTCTCTAATTAGTTCATATTGGAAAGGAAGTGCTTAAAATAGCTAAAGAAAGATATTTTGAAGAAGAAAAAACGAATTCTACAAATACTGTTGTGAATATAACATTCATTTCAATTGTCTCTGTTATTTTAGCTGTTGTTATTTTTCTTTCTTCTTTCGCATCTTTGCCGGGGCTGATGATTGCAGGTATTGGCGATTATGTTGATAAAGAATTTACTGAATGGAATGTAAATAAAGCTAATCAAACAATAATTGATACTTTTTCAGAGATTGAAAAAGAAGTATCAAAAGAAATAATTAAAGAAATTAACAAAAAATATATCACTGGGTACCAAGATAAAGTGACTTCTTTTTGGAAAAATGAAAACAAAGATACTTTTCAAATCTGCAACGATGATAAAAACGGTCAAAAAGATTTGCTTGCTTGGTATCTATATCAAAATAACGATGGTGCTTGTTACACAATGGCTCGGTTACAAAATTATTATAGAACTAACACTTCCGGAGATAAGCTTGATTCAATATATTTTATGTGTGCTTATTCAGTATGGCATCAAAGTAATAATCTAAATGATGAAAATGATACAAAAGATGCTGATGGAGAAGAATATGTTGAATCCGATGATAAAGATGTAAGATGGAAAAATTTTGATGTTAAGGGCTTAAAAAAATACATCAAAAAAAACAAAGCCCAACTCCTTCGAGCAAATTATACATATACAAATGAATATATCATTAGGGATGTAAAAATTGTTGATTCTGAAGGAAACGAAAAAATTGTCGAAGCGAAAGTTCCGGTAAGAACTGTGAATATAGATTTAAAAATTGCTTCAAATCAAGATATTGCTGAATTGTTTAATCTTGATGATGAACAAAAGAAAAAAGTCGAAGCGTATCGAGAACTTGCAAAAGGACTTTTTGAAGGCAGAGAAAAAGGCTCAACTGATAAGCTATATGCATCCTTTGAGCCTATTCCGTCTATTCTTACAGAAGTTTTTGGTGTATCGGATAAGCATAATAATTCAACTAATATTTTTAAAAAAGCTAAAAGTTTACCAAAATTTGGATTTGAAATTGAAACAGAAAAACAAACCGGTTCCAAAACAACAAATATAAAGGGTAAAAAAACAAAAAAAGGAAGTAGTTTCAATGGCAAATTGAAAAAACTTATTGAAAATAGCTTTGAAATACTTGAAGAAGTAGATAATTCATCGTTAAGTGTTGAACAAAATGCTATTGTTGAACAAGCAAAGAAAGAACCTTGTGCCGGAAAAAGTCAATGCTTGGCGTGGGTACAAAATGTTTATGACCATGCATTAAGTAAAAGCTGTAAAAGATATACAAGTGCGAATGATGCTTATACACAACTTAATACTACGAAAATTAACAAAAATAAAAACAATATTCCTGTTGGTGCTGTTGTTATTGCAAAAAAATCAGCTAAAGCAGGTGAATACGGTCATATCGGCATTTATATCGGTGACGGTAAAGTTATGCACAATACTGAAAAAGGTTCAGATAAAAAAGCAAATGTATACACTGACACTATTGAAGATTTTTGCAATACATATGGAGCAGATGCGTGGGCTTGGATTGACAATAATGATTTGTCAGCTTCAAAGCTTATTGATACATCGACATCAGGTACTGGTAAACTCGGTTATCCAACTTCAAGCAGAACAATTTCAGCAGGATTTCCTAATTATTCGTCAGGAAGATACCACGGCGGTATAGATTTTCCTGTTCCACCGCGTACTCCTGTTAAAGCTGCTGAAGATGGAACTGTTGCAATTCGGAAAGACCTTAATTATAGCTATGGTCATTATCTATTGATTACTCATAGCGGTGGTTTAGCAACATTATATGCACATAATAGCAAAATCATTGTTAAACAAGGCGATCATGTAAAAAAAGGTCAAATAATTGCATACAGTGGCTCAACAGGTAACTCTACCGGTCCACATTGTCACTTTGAAGTAAGATTAAATGGTAATAGAGTTAATCCTCTCAATTATCTTGCAGACTAAAATTATTGAAGGGAGAAATGTTTATGGCGAGAAAAGATGATGAAAAAAAGTTAGTATATATGATTCCAAAAAATTTTGAAGAAAAATCCGTAACTACTAACGGATTAAATTACCGTAATATTGCCGAAGCTGTATTTTTGGTTGGTATTGTTGTTATTATTTTATGGAAAATAGATATTTCATTAAAAACAAAGTTGATAACGGGTATTTTAGTTGGTGGTCCGTTAGGGGTTTTGGCACTAATAGGTATTAACAAATGTTCACTAAGCGAGTTTTTAATTAACATCGTAAAATTTAAGATGAAACCAAAAGTATATGTCAAAAAAAATATTTTTCAAAAAAAATGAATTATTACTATATAAACTATGAAAGACAAATATTGTCTTATTCTATTTGAAGGGAGGAAAAACAATGCGTAATGAAGAAGAAAAGCGTTCTGTTTCTGATGACGGTAAATCTATAATGGAACGATTTAAAGAAAATATAAAAAATCCTCGTGCAATTTTTGGTATTGTTGCGCTTGCACTAATGGTAGTTGTCAGTATTTTAACAACTATTTTTAATTAAAAACTTAAAGTGCAGATGATTTTATAGTTATCTGCACTTGATTTTTTTGAAAGGAGGCAATTTATATATGAATTCAAAAGAAAAACAAGCGTCATATATTGACGAACTTATCAATGTAAAGCGATGCTTTTCAGGTATTCTTGTAACTAACGACAACAGGTATTTGACTGCTGTTGAAGTGTTACCAATAAATTTTAAGTTTAAAACAGGTTCGGAAATGGAATCAATTATTAATAATTTTGAAAAATATCTCAAAATTGCGCCAGTAAAAATTCAGATAAAAACTATTTCAAAGAAAACCGATATAAGAAAGCTTATTGAAAATTCTGATGAAAAGTTTGAATCTTATAGAGTGCATACACCTGCAACGGAAGGCTTACATAATGATGAATTAAATTTGATCAATACTCTTGGTTCTCGGCAAGGCGTTGAGCGAAGATTTTATTTTATTCTCGAATATGTTCCAACCGATACATATAATGCTAAAAACGAAGAAGATATTTTATTTTATCTTAATTCTGCAAAATCTACAATAAGGCAGTATCTCTATGCTTGTGGTAACACCGTTATTACACACAAAGATGAAGATTTGTTTATGCTTGAATTATGTTATTCAGTGCTTAATAAAAGTAAAACCAAACGAACTTTATATAAAAATTGGAATGCATTAGTTGACAAAGCACAAGAGTATTATAACTATGACGAAGAAAAAATTGAACAAATGCAAATTCCTTATGCTAATTTAATAGCACCAGAAGAAATAAAAATGTTTAGTAATTATTGCATTATTGACGGCGAGTATTATACTTTTTTATTCATACCATCAGATTCATATCCACCGTATGTTGCACCTGCATGGCTTTCTGGTTTGATAAATTCCGGCGAAGGTATTGATGTTGACTTATTTATTAAAAAAGAAAACACAAATAAAATTCGCGGCAAAATTAGACAAAGGGCAAGACTTAACAAAGCTCGAATTAAACATATGGATCAAAGCGGTGCGAACTATGAGGAAGTATCAAATGCGCTGGGAGCAACAGATTATATCAAATCAAAATTAAGTTCCGGCGATTTACTTTTTGAAATTAACACAATGATAACAATATCCGGTGATAGTTTTGATGATATGTATTCGAAATATGCTGCTGTAAAAGAAATGATGGATGCCACAGATGTTCAACTTATGGAATGTAAATATATGGTTGAAAATGCACTTAAATCTTATCTTCCTATAAATCAACTTGATAAAAATTTATATTCTAAAACATACAGAAATATTACTTCTTCTGATTTAGCTGGCTTTTATCCTCCAACTTCATATGAGGTTTCGGATGATGACGGTGTAGTAATGGGTATTAACAAAGATAATAACTCTCTTGTAGTTCTTGACTTGTTTAACACAGATAAATATAAAAATGCTAATATGGCTATTATTGGTACTACCGGTGCAGGTAAAACATATACATTGGGTGTTACTCTTAAAAGAATGGCTATGCAAAGTATAAGAACCTTTTTAATTGCACCCCTAAAAGGTCATGAGTATTATCGTATTTGTAAGTCTGTTGGCGGTCAAGTTATTAAAATTTCTTCCGGTTCATCAAACTGTATTAACATTATGGAAATACGACCTGAAAATATGCAGGTGAAACTTGATTTAGGTCTTGTATCCGAAGATGAAGAAGAAATAATCCTAAGTAAAAAAGCAGACAGTTTACTTACATTTTTTAAATTAATTATTCCTGATATGAGCTATGAAGAAAAGGAGTTACTCGATAGTGCCATTCTTCGCACATACGAAAAATTCGGAATTACTAAGGATAATGATTCTTTAGTTGACCATTATGAAACTCGTCTTAATAGTTATGGCGAAGAATATCAACAAGCAGTTTATAAGCCTATGCCGATACTTGCTGATTTACACGAAATCTTATTAGAAGATGAAAAAACTGTTAGAATGGCTAACATAATTAACAGATTTGTTAACGGTACAGCTTCATCATTTAACGGTCAAACTAATGTTGATCTTGACAGTCCATTTACTGTGCTTGATATTTCTGCATTATCCAAAGAACTCATTCCGGTTGGCATGTTCCTCGCTCTTGATTATGTATGGGATAAAGCAAAACAAGACATAACGGAAAAGAAAGTTATTGCAGTTGACGAAACTTGGATGTTAATAAAAAATAGCGAACTTGCAGCTAACTTTGTTCTTGAAATCTTTAAGATTATTCGTGGTTACGGCGGTTCTGCAATAGCGGCATCACAGGACATTAAGGACTTCTTTGCTCTTAATGGTGGCGAATATGGTAAAGCTATAATTTCTAACTCTAAAACTAAAATTGTTCTTAATCTTGAACCCGAAGAAGCGGAAACAGTTCAAGATGTTTTAAATTTGTCAAATAAAGAAAGAAAAGATATTGAATCATTTGAGAGGGGCAATATGCTCGTTTCATCAAATTCAAATACTTTTACTCTTTCTTTTGTGGCGAGTGATATAGAAGAAAAGTTGATTACTACTGACCCTAAAAAACTTAAGCTTTTAAAAGATGATAAACGATTCGTTGATGGAATTTATATGGGTGAAACTATACCTGCTTGATGAAAGGAAAAAAATATGTTAAAAAACAAATTTATAAAATTAACTGCTATCTGCATGATGATAATTACAACACTATCAATATCGATTCCTGCAATGGCTGCAACAGAATATAAGAATTCAACAGGCTCGGTTGTAGAAGATGTTACAAGTACGATAAAACAAGGTGAAGATAAAAATCAAAAAGAACAATCAAAATATGCTCAGTATACAAGTGATAGTTCTTCTACCACTGATGTTTATGTATCGCAAACTTCTACATTTTCTGTAACAGCACCAGTAGTTGCAATACTCAATGGTCAACCTGATGCTAACGGCAACTATACCGGTGATATTAAATATTCTGTAAAAGGAAATATTGCCGCTGACGAAATGATAAATGTTGAACCTGAAAGTTCTTTTCAGCTTATACAATCAGGAAAAGAAAATGTTGATTGCAGTGTAATTTCAAAAGATACTACAACTACAAAAACAGAATTCACATACGCAGATGGTCTTCGTGCTGAAAAAGAGTTAAGTCAAGAATACACTATAACTACAAAAGATATTACAGCTGGTTCTTGGCACGGTTCATTAAAAACTAATATTAGTTTATCAAGTGGTGAAAAGTATTATTCTTCAATTGATAAAGCAGTAAACGATGCTAACAATTTGACAACTCAAAATGCGGATATATCAGTTAGTGATGTAAACAATGCAGAAGCAAGTCTTTTTTTGTCTGATAATAAATCATATATTACTCTGATGAAAGATACTACGAGTACAGGTGATTTATTGATGAATAATGATACTTCATTGGATTTGCATAATAATACCTTAAATTTTAAAACAGGTAAATTTATTACATACAATGATAATTTTCATCTGTATAACGGTAGTATAAAATCTGTAAATTCAAAAAATGTTGTTTATTCAAAATCTACAAATCCTGAAACTTCGTTAGATGTAAGCAATGTTGTTTTTGATATAGAACTGAATGAAAATTTTAGTGAAATTCACTCTTCAATTCAAACAACTTCAAAAAATCTAACTGCAATAAATTTAAAAATCAAACAATATGGCGATACAAGTACCAAAGCAGTTGCCGGTGTCGTTACTAATAATCCAGACAAAAATTCAAATAGTGAAAACTCAAAATGTGAACTCATAAATTGTTCGCTTGATGCAAATTTACCTAAAGTAGCTAATGTGATTAGAGGAATTCAGACTAAGCATAATTTAAAATTAAACAATTCTGATATTTCAATATATTCAGATAAAGCAGGTGTTGCAGGCGCGTATTGCCCATCAGGTACTTACGCTGCTGAAATTTTGAATACAAATATAATTTCTCATTCAAAGAATGGCTCTGCTGATGGTTTTGCTTCATACAGTAATAATGTTAATATGAGTAATGTAAACATTGATTGTTGCACAAGTGGAAACAACACATCTTATGGTTCTTGTGGTGTAAATATATCTGGTGGTGAAACATTTTCTATAACTGATTCAAAAATAAAGTCTTATACGGATTCTAAAAATTCGTTTGGCATAAGGTCTAACGCAAGTATTCTTAACAAAATTAGTAATTGTGATATATATTCTGATGTGCTGAGTGCTGATTTAGGCGTAGGAATAAACACAATTTCAGGTAAGCTTATTTCAACAAATAATACTGTTTATGGAAAACAAATTGCATTACGCACTCCAAGTTCTTCTGAAATTTCAATTGTTGAAGGCGGTGCTTATACTTCAACAGATCATATCGGTTATATTTGTGGGCGTGCAGATATATCAAATGTAACTTTTAAAATTGCAAATCGAGATAAGTATACTGTTAAGGATGTAGATTACGGTCTTTATGTGGGTTCAAACAAAGATGTTGACGAGTATATTGTGAATTTTAATAATTGTATTATTGGCGATTCAAAATCAAGTGAAAATTCAAGTTACAATGGAATTGTTGCACAAGGTCATGACGATTATTATGCACCTGATCAAATAAATGTTAATAGTACTAAAATTTATACTACTAAACATGCGTTTGTATTTAATGTTGGCACGGAAGAACGCCTGATTGAAACAAAATTTAATCTTTACGGTAACACTGACATATATGTGTATGATTCAAATGAAAATAAATATAACATATTTACAAAAGATGAATTATCAAAAGAAATTCAGTCATGGAAGTCTGAATTAAATGATAAAAAGAGTCAAGGATATTGTGTTGGAAATGTAATTTTTGGAAATGAAATAGCTGTTGTTGACGAGTCAAATATGACAATTACAAAGCTAAAGATTACTGATACTGCTAATGTTTATGATTATAGATAATACTATCAAAATGAGAAATCTTTTTAGGTTTCTCATTTTTTTGTGTAGTTTTTTATTTTGATTACTATATATCTTTGTAAAACAGTGGGAGGTATAAAAATGTTAGAATTAAACAAAATTTACGATATTGAAGCCACAGAAGGACTACATCTTCTTGAACCACACTCAGTTGATTTGATTATTGCAGATTTACCATATGGTGTTACTCGAAATAAGTACGATATACCTATCCCATTTGATAAAATGTGGGATGCAATAAATTATGTGAGAAAACCAAACACAGCAATTTTGCTTTTTGGTCAAGGAAAATTTTATATTAAGCTTTGCGCAAGTAATATTGATGAATGGCGGCACGAATATTGTTGGAACAAGGTGCTAACATCAGGCTTTCTTAATGTTTCTCATCAGCCGTTAAGGCAACACGAAAATATTGCTGTATTTTATCAAGAAAAGCCTACATATAATCCACAGTTTACCACAGGTAAAAAACTTCACAGTCAAGGAAACCCTGACAAAGACAAATTAACAAATAATAATTATTCAAAATTTGAATTTACAGGGCAGGAACGAGCAGGAATGGTCCAAAAGTATCCTACGGATATTCTTAACTACTATGTTAAAGACAACGATATTGAATTTTATGCCGATGGACTTGATTACGAAAATCAAATATTTGATATTAACGATTTTCTTACATTTCAAAAAGTTCATCCGAGTAAGGCAATACACCAAACACAAAAACCGGCAAGTCTTTTAGATTTTTTAATTCGTACATATTCAAATACAGGTGACTTGGTTGTTGACTTTACCTGTGGATCTGCTGAAACAAATTTGGCAGCTATCAGAAATAAACGAAATACGATAGGCTTTGATTTTGGAAAATGTATGAATCCTAAAAGCAAAAATTATTTAAAAAGTTGGGCTGAAATTGGAAATCAAAGAATTAAAGAGCTGATGGATATGCCTGAACAGATTACATTTATATAAGGGAGAGATTATGATAACAAATTATAACAATAAAGTAGCAAATTACATTATTATACCAAATAATTCAAAAGAGATTTTAATAGAAAAATTCAAATTGTTAAATATTGAGAGCACCGTTTTAAGTTCAAACGGTATCTATCTCAACAAAGGTCAAACACTGTTTTTGTCTGTGACTAATTTTACCAAGTCGGATGAAATTAAATCAATTCTGACAGGATTTAAAATTGATAATGACAATAAGTTGAAACAACATATTATTTTTTTTACCGTACCGGTATTTGATTTTAATGTTATCTAAATGGCTACTACATATAGCTTCGAAAAGGCTACTGTGGCTTTTTGTTCTGAATGTGGTAGTTTACTTGGCAAACACTCAAAATACTGTGAAATATGCGGATGGCTGTAATTAACAGCTGATCATAGGAGGTTTTATTATGGATAATAATTATAATTTGAAAAGTAAAAGAAAGTTAAACCTAAAACTAAAAATACGATATACCAAAGAAAAATTTATTAGCTTTCTTAGGGACAACAAAGTTTCTATAATCATATTATTTGTATACTTTTTGGTAGGATTGGCAGTCGTTCTTATTAAAAATTACAAACATGAGCTTACAGAAGACTTCTTTTTAATTTTTACTGTGTCCTACTTGGCTTGTGCTATGATTTTTTACGCCTATTTATCATTGATAATTGGTTGGATAACGGAGAAAAGAGAATTTTGTAAAAAAATGGCTTGTTTACCACTGTCAAGTGATGAAATTTCTGCAAACAATATTAAGTCTGCCGATGATTATATTGAATTTCTTAATAAATATCTTTCAGGTGAAAAAATGCCCGGATATTTAGAAAAAGCAATTGAAGAAGATATAAAAAGTCGTTTTCGTACAGAGGGTAATCTGTATTATGATTATCGGTATTTCCCAACTCTCCCAATGAAATATTGTTGGAACGGTAAAAAAACTCAAACAGAAGAGGGACAAAAATGAGTTATATCATAATTATTCAGAATATAAAAGAACTTATTAAACGATACCCAGTCACATTTATATTCCAAAAAGAACTTCCGGAAAAATGTGAATCAAAAGAGGAACAAAAATGACATTTGAACATATGACTGCTGAGGAATATCAAAAAGAAATACTTGGCAAACAAAATAAGGAAAGTAAATATAACGGCAAATGTATTTGGTATGATGGCTTGTATTTTCAATCACAGAAAGAACTTGACGACTATTTGGACCATAAGAGAATGCTTATGGCAGGTGAAATCGCAGGCTTTTTGTGGCAGGGAACTCTTGTACTTGTTGAAGGTGGAAACACTTCAAAACAGAGGGCTGTAACCTACAAACCTGATGTTGTGACACTGTTTAATGACGGTACATACGAAATCAGAGAAGATAAAGGCAAAAAGACAAAAGATTATATTATTAAGAAAAAATTGATAATGAAAAAATTTCCAAAAGTAAATTTTATAGAGGTGTAAAATGAATATTTGTGAAGAATTGAAAATGAAACCAGATGAATTGAGCAATGTTTTGTTTGATACTTTTTACAGAGAAATTCCTACAAGTTTTGAAACATCCGAAGATTTGAATAAAATTGGCGAACTTATGGCTGAATCGGTTAACCAATATTCATATTTAACTAATTTACTGAATCAAGCTGAAAATCAATGGAGATTTCTTCAATATGACAAGAAAAATCATGCAAAAGAATTTTACGATGCACTTGACCGTAAAACTGTTATAAACAGAACATTGGATATGGTTAAGCTTAGGCAGAAAACATTAAGCAGGCTAATAACGATTAAGCAGATTAACAACCAAGAAATTAGTATGTATTAAGGAGTATTTATGTTATACGATTTAGAAAACAAAAATTTGCAAAACTGGGTTAATAATTTTGATGAAAAAACAAAAATTGAATCAGCCAACGCCTTTAATACTTATTATAAGATGAAATTACAAAATGTTATATATCCAAACAGTGCTGATATTTATAATGCTTTTAAGAAAACTTCTTATGATGATGTTAAAGTTGTAATTTTAGGTCAAGACCCATATCACGAAGAAGGACAGGCAAACGGTTTAGCTTTTTCAGTCAATAACGGTGTTAAAATGCCACCTTCATTAAAGAATATTTTTAAAGAACTTCAAGATGATGTCGGTGGTAAATTTCGTACTAATACTGATTTGACCGATTGGGCTGAGCAGGGTGTATTTCTTTTGAACTCGTCTTTAACTGTTATAGAAGGTAGACCTAACTCAATGGCTGATATTTGGAATACTTTTACCGACAGTATCATTAAACTACTGAACAATAAGGAAAAACCTATTGTATTTGTTCTTTGGGGCAAAAATGCAAGAGATAAGAAAAAGCTGATTGATACCAAAAAACATTTTATTGTTGAATCTGCACATCCAAGTCCATTATCAGCTTACAGAGGTTTCTTTGGTTCAAAGCCGTTTTTAAAAGTAAATGAATATCTTATTTCTACCGGTCAAGTACCGATTGATTGGTTTGGTGAAAAATAAAAGAGAATTATATCTTATTGTATTATCAATTTGTGAGAGTTGTATGACAGAAAGAGGGTAGATATATTGACAATTGTTCACTATAAAGGCTATTCAGGAGAAATCCATTATTCTAAAGAAGATAATTTGTTTGTTGGTCAGATAATAAATATCGTTGATTCAATCAATTTTCACGGAAAGACAATTGAGGAATGCATTGATAACTTTCATTTTTCTGTTGATGGTTATAACAAACTAAAAGAAAACATTTCAAAAAAGGAGAAAAAATATGCCGGACAAAATCGTTAATGATATACGAAAATTTGTAAAAGAAAATTTAATTAGTGACAATAAAAAAGTACATACATTTTCATTTGATGAAATCGGACCTGATTCAAACAATGATTTTATGGTAAGAAGATATGCAGAATTCATATGCTCTATTGCTAATCGTTCTTATTATTATGACAATATTGAATTCCTTTGTGGAATATGTTATAGTACAAGAAATGTATTTTTTATAAGGAATGATATTGAAATGAGTCACGAATTAGTCTTTTCTATACCATATTTCGAAAGAAGTAAATACTACGATTTAATTTTAAAAATCAACAATTTAATCGGTCGTTTCGATTTAATGGCTGCTTTTGTAAATAATGCTCCTATTGCTTTTGAAATTACTTTTGTAGTTCAAACTGACTCTTCGGATGTATATGAGCAATGTAAAAAACTTACTTCTGAATGTGATGTTATAAAGAACAAAACATTTTATAACTATTTTTCCGAATGTAGAAATTTTAAAAGATATAATTTTTATTCATTGCCATTTGAAATGGATTACGACTCTTTTGTTAATGTCATGAATTATATCTGCTTCTTTGCTGAAAGTGACAAATTAGAAGAACAAGGCTATGCTCCTGTTAAGAAAAAGAAAAATGTACCAAAACTTTTCATATCATATCCACACGGCAGTAAAGATATTGTATATAAGATAACTGATTATCTTGTTGAACATAATTTTGATGTTTGGATTGATAAAAATGAAATCTTACCGGGTGATTCTTTCTTCAAAGCAATTTCTGATGGCTTTTACGAAGCTGATTTCTTTTTGATGTTTATAAGCAAAACTTCAATAAATGCTAATTATGCAAAAGAAGAAATACAGCATATTATCGACAACAAAATAAAACAAAATAAATCGTTTTTTGTAATCAAATTAGATGATGTGCATCCAAATGACATTATGCAAAACTTGGATAATTACATGTATTACGATTTCTCTAAAAATGACAATTTAGAAGATTTGGCAAAATCAATAAAAGTAAAATTGGATAGAGATTTAACAGATTGAGGAAAACTATGGAACAGAAAAACATCAAAGAAAAATTACATAATCATATTAAGCCATTAGGAGTAGGTAATATGTATTTTCTATATTATGATATTTCTACTCTTAGCGAAACAACTGCAACGGCGTTTCTAAATGACTTATATAATCATTTTGTGAAGAGTATTAAAGAATATAACTGTAAATGCAAAAAGTCCGAACTTATGAAACCTAAGAAATATCAAATAGGATATGTTGTTAGTGTAGAAGGAAATTTTGCTGATTTGTCTAAAGTTGCATTTTTTGTTTCTAATATAATCAATGATGATGTAATGGGAAGGGTGAACAATGTATAAAAAAATTTCATTAAGTGTTATTTCTGTTATTATATCGTTGATTTTTTTGTTTGGTTGTTCAGCTAATGTAGTTAATAATACAACACAGCAGAGTACATTTGTATCTAATACTGCATCAACTACAAACAGTCAAAATAGTACCGAAAATGATTTTACAAGTAGTACGACAACAGAACAGACTTTTGATATTTCTTCGATACCTGAATACAACGGTTCGCCCTATGTTGAAATTAACGATAATGTACCACAATTCACAGAAAGTGAAATTACTACATCATCATTTGAGATATACGGTGATTTAGATAGTCTTGAACGGTGCACAACGGCTTTTTCCTGCATAGGTAAAGACTTAATGCCAACAGAAAAAAGAGGAGAAATAGGCTCAGTAAAACCGACAGGCTGGCATCTTGCTAAATATGATTTCATTGACGGCAAATATCTTTACAATAGGTGTCATTTGATAGGTTATCAACTTACAGGTGAGAATGCTAATGAAAAGAATCTGATTACAGGCACGAGATACCTCAATGTTCAAGGTATGCTGCCTTTTGAGAACGAAGTAGCTGAATATATTAAAAATACAAACAACCATGTTATGTACCGTGTAACACCTATATTTGAGGAAGATAATCTTCTTGCCGATGGTGTGCAAATGGAAGGATATTCAGTTGAAGATAAAGGTGAAAGTATTTCGTTCAATGTTTTCTGTTATAATGTTCAACCCGGTGTGAACATTGATTATGTAACCGGTGATAATTCTGCATCAGGAGAATACACAACAGCGACTGATGAAGATATAACGGATGCATATATTGTAAATCTCAATACATAAAAATTCCACAAACCAAGTTGTAGTTCAATATCTCGAATGAGTGAGAAAAATAAAAAACAATACAAAGGAAAAAGAAGCAGTTTGATTAACAATGGTTACGAGCCTTGTAAAAACTGCAATTCATAAGATATGACTAATTACACATCAGACAAGCCCAAAAGTACAGAATATACATATTTTGTTGCAACAGCAGTGAATAGTAAGGATAATTCTACAAGCAAACAGTTATTCAGAGAACACTTTGCTACTGTTGAGGTATATAATATACATAACGGTCATTTTGTAGAAAATACTAATTATGTTCCTATTAGAACACATTTTATTTCATCTTCATTTGACTTGGCTCTGTCATATCGCTTACGATAATTCAAGGAGGAAAATTCATTGAAAAAATATAAAGTGATTTGTAATGGTAAAGTCAGTTATCATACACAAAAAGAAACAAAAAAATTAATACAAGAATGGGGCAAAAAGAATAATGATCCAATCTATTTACTCGATGAGACTTGGATGTTGAGAGATACAATATATTTGAACAAAATATAATATTTTTTAGAGTAACCTTTATGGTTGCTCTTTTTTTATCAATTTGTTATAGTAACTATAACAAATTTTATTGACAATTTTGAATATGTACAGTATAATGTACATATAATAAGATTGGAGATGATATTATGACTAACACAAATATAACTAATTTCAGAAAGAACTGCTTTGAATATATTAATCAGGCTGTAATGTACAATGATGTTGTTAGTGTTAATACTAAAAACGGAAATGCTGTTGTTATCAGTGAAGATGATTATAACGGCTTACTTGAAACTCTTTATCTTTCCAATGACCAAAAGGTTAAGAATGAAATTATTGCCGGAAAAAATGCTACGCTTGAAGAATGTGTTGATGAAAGTGAGATTGACTGGTAATGTATAAAATTGTATATACAAAGACTGCTGTTAAGCATATTAAAAATCTTAAATTATCAAATCTTGATAAAAGAGCAAAAGCTTTGATTGAGGTTATTAGAGAAGAACCGTTCAAGAATCCACCACCTTATGAAAAATTAGTGGGAAATATGGATGGTTTGTATTCTCGAAGAATTAATATTCAACACCGGCTTGTTTATCAAATTTATGAAAATGAAAAAACAATAAAGATAGTAAGTATGTGGACCAATTATGAGTTCTAATTATTTATACAAGAAAAAAGGCTTAAATTCAAATTAATGAATTTAAGTCTTTTTTTACATTTTATAGTACATTGGAATACAATCTTTAATTCATAAATTACATAAATTAAATGTCAATATTAAGTTCATGCCTACTGTGTCTTATTTGTAGTGTTTATTTTCCAATATTTACCTGTTGTTTAAGCAAAAAAACGGTATTAAAATTAAATTATAAACAAAAAACACATTGAAAAAATGTATTTTTAGTAAAAAATTACTATATACTGTCAGAACGAAAAATAAATATTTTTCACAAACTAAAAAATATTGAGGCGATTATATATGTCAAAAAGATTACATTTGAAAGAAAGAAAACTCCCTAAGAGTATTGTAGATAAATTGGTTGATATTTTGACAGAATTAGGATACGAACAATAATTGAAAGGAAATAAGTAATGAAGCCTGAGAAAATTCCTAAAAAAATAGTTAATGATTTAGTAAACACTTTAAATGACTTGGGATATAAAACGGAAGTATTGGAAAATACAAATGATTTATATGTTGTTTGGAAATCAAATGATGGATATTATTTTTGTGCATCTGATTACTTCCCAAAACGCAGTGATATACCGGCAATAATTGGTAGTGGATATTTATATATGGATAGTATGCTGTTTTGTTGTCCTATTGATGTACCAATTAGCAAGGATAATGTTGCATACATCATTAATGAGTTAAAGAAAAATATAGCAAAATTATATGACGAAAAAAATATTGTAAAATTTCTTTTAAACAGTGACAAATATTTTGAAAAATGGAAGAAAAGTGAAAACTAAAACTTAAATATTATATTTTTCGTATTTGATATAATACTATATGTCTTACTTCCATGCTCATTTTCTTCTTGTGAAAACCAATTACCAAAAATAACTATTTTAGTTTTTATATACTTTTTAAAATTAGTGAAATATTTATCTTCAATTTCCCAAAATAATTTTGTATCTAAAACACGCAATGTTAGTTTTAGAATTTTATTTGTATCTGTTGTTGATTGAATTTCTATCGTGAATTCATGCGTTTTTTTATTATAAATAACAATATTACCTTCAACTAATTTTAAACCTGATATACCATTATTAATAATATTATAATCAAGTGTATTTTTGTTGATGAAGAAATCCTTGATTTTTAATCCGTTAAGATATTCTGTGTTGTAGTCATTAGCACAACAATAAGCGTATAGTTGTCTTGTAGTATGTATGTTACAAGTTTTCACATCACCATCATGACTGCGATTATCAGTATTATTCTGTCTGTTATTGCCTTCTTCATTGGAATTGCCTCTCTCAAAAATATCTTCGAGTGAGTGTTTATCAATTATATTATCAGACTTTTCAGAATAGTCTGATATATATTTACAATCACTGTTTTTATCATGCTCGTTTTTTGCTCTGAAATATGGAGGATATATTCCTTTAAATGATGCAACAATTACTTCTGTTTTACAATAAGGACAATAATACTTATTTCCTTTATTATCAGAATTAATATCTCTGATGTTTATCAATTTACCATTTTGATCTAATGCTATTCTCATTTTTACAATTCTCCAATCTTAATAATAATGTAATTATATAGCATTAACGGAGAAAATACAAATAAATCATATCAGATTAAATAGAAAAGTGAGGTTAAAAAAGCAATTATGAAAACCTTTTACAAGAAAGCTTTGAAAAATCATTATGCTGTTACTTGCCCTTATTGTTGTTCGGCATATGTTTCCGAATTAAACCATCCTATTAGCAGTATCGACAATAATATTACTGTTTACTGTTATCTTTGCCATGATTGTGGTGAAAAATGGATGGATAAAGAGTTTAAGTTATAAGAAATTTGCAGTAAAAAAGCACCTTGATTCAACAAGGTGCTAAATTGTGTTACATTTTTTATCAACAACGAGGGAATCTTTTGTATTATTTTATTTTGTATTTTTACTAAAAATGCAAAATTCTGTTGTTTGTGGATTTTTCTATACTGATTTATACAAAAGAAATTATATGGATAAATACAACATTTTTTTATGTGTTTTTTGTTTTTGGTTACTATATATGATTAAAGAAGCTTATATAAGTTGTTTTAAAAATTCTTTACGAATAACCAATGTGTTAAGTGAACAAGTGTTATTCTACACTAATTGTTTTGATTTGTCTACAGTTATATTTTTCCAATTTGTGAAAAATATATTAATTTTTCACAAATGATAAAATAAATTTTCGGATTTTTAAAAATATTACTATATATATCATGAAAAGGTTAATAAGCCTTTTAGGTAGAATTAGCTACCAGAAGCTATCGCTAAACATTTATGTTAGATAGTAATGAATTAACAAAGGTTAAATAGTTAGTCCGCTTGCAACTATGCCAGAGCATGAGATAGAGCTATTTAACAATGTTTAACTTTGTGATTTGAGGTTTTAGAACTGAAATTACATGATACTAAAAGCGCAAAAGGATGTGGAACGAATGACCGGAATGGTTTTAGAACTGCATGAATTGCATGATACTAAAAGCGAAAGACAAAATTAGTATCATAAAGTCCTAAAAGCTTTTAGGATTTTATGATGTTAATTTAAAACATCATTGAACCTTGAAAATTGAATATTGATAGTTTTTAAAAAAATATAGTTTCTCTGAAAAAATGAGATTTTTTAGAAGAAAAACCGAACATAAAAAAAGGCCGAAAAGCCTTGATTTTACTACGGTTTTAGTTGAAATTTGAGTACCTATATGGTATAATAGAAGTAGATAAAGGAAACTATCGAATACGGTAGGCGGTTAGTCCTCTCAATTACAAAATTTGGGAGGATAATAAAATTCCTCCCTTAAATAAATATGAAGGGAGGATGATATTATGGAATATTCAGTGATAACAACATTAATACTTATTATTACTCTAATTCTCATAATAAAAAAATAACCGCCCAGTCTGAATGAGCGATTATTTTTAAAAATAAAACACCTTTGGACTAACCGTCTATCCGACAAGTCCTTTATCTATAAGTATATTAACACAGGAAATAATATTTGTCAAGATTATGAATATAATCTGAATTTATAAGGAGGAAAATAAATGAAAAACAAAACTAAAATGTTATCAATCGTTTTGGCGATTGTTATGATTCTAACAAGTGTCAGCATTGGTGTGCCGACATTCGCAGCAAGTAAGCCAAGCGCAACGCAAATTACTTCAATTAAGGCTGTTGATAATGGCTTTAAAGTTAAGTGGAAAAAGAAATCTTGCACAGGTTATCAGGTGCAGTACAGTACCTCAAAGAAGTTTACTTCAAAAACTTCTAAAACTTTGAAAGTAAACAAAGCAAAGACTACAAGCAAAACTGTAAAGAAACTCAAAGCAAAAAAGAAGTATTATGTAAGAGTAAGAACATACAAAACTGTTAAAAAGAAGAATTACTATTCAAAGTGGTCGGCTAATTACAGCGTGACTACTAAGGCAAAGAAAGGTTCTTCAAGCAGACCAAATAATTCTTCTGTTATTGCAATTCGGTCGGTATCGTATATAACCGGTAAAAACTATGGCTTTAAAGTTACTTGGAATAAAGTCAGTGGTGCGCAGGGATATAAAGTAGAGTGTTCACAAGATAAAAATTTTAAAGAATTTCTTTATTCTTGTGAAATCAACAACGGAAATATTACATCTAAAACATTTACTGAAAATAAAGATGGAATTGATACCGATGCTGCGGCAATTACTACTTGGTATTTTAGAGTAAAATATTATGATAAAAATTTCAACTCTAAACCTTGGTCAAAAGTTGTTGTTAAAGACTCATATGAAAAAAATGACTATACAAATCTAATGAATAATGCTTATAATGAAATGAATATTACATCTTCAATGACTGATATTCAAAAAATAGGTGCTATTCAAAATTGGATTGGAAATCATTGGGAGTATGCACAAAACAAAAATTACGAAGATGCTTTTGATACTTACCAATTAGCAAAATACGGATATGGCGCTTGTGGTCAGTTTGCAGAAAATTTTGTCTATTTCTGTAACAAAGCTAATTTAAAGTGCTATGTTATTAGTGGTTCAAGAAAGATAACAACAGGTGACCATACTTGGAACTTTATATGTGTTAATGGCGAATGGTATAATTACGATTGTGAATCAGGAGTTGGAAAAGCTGGCTTTTTTCCTGAAAGTAGAGCTACTGAATCATATAAACTTGATAGTTTAAGCGAATCAATTTTCATGTCGAATCAACCACATGGCAATAACCATAAAGCGTTAAATGAAAAATTATATTATTTTTATCCATTGTGTAAAAATAATTGAGCAAAAGTCAATTTTAAAAAAGTGTACTTTATATTAAATAATAATATATCATCTAATTGTCATCATGTATAGGCAAAAGTATTGAAAAAGCAGTTTAAATGTTACTGAAAAACAATCATAGTTTGTTGCAATTAAAATAATTTTAAGAACTATCAAATTTTATGTTTGATAGTTCTTTTTTTATGCATAAAACTAAATAATTGAAAGGTGGTGAATGGTAATGAAAAAATATTTTTCAGGATTTATTTAGAATGAAATTGAAAGATTTTATTTTATTTTCCGGAAAGTAAATTAAAAAAATTAAAAACTAAAAGTCTCAAAGAAAGGAGAGGACTATATGAAAATTCGAAATAAAACGATCGGGAAGCGCATATTAGCTGTGCTATTATCATTGCTTACAGTATTAAGCTGTATGACGATAGGATTCGCACCGGCATATGCACTTGATTCGACAGCTAAAGAATGGAACGGACATCACCGGTTTTCTGTTGATGGAAAAGATGCATATTGTATTAACTACGGTCAAGCTTCAAATGGCAAATTTGAAACAAATACTGCGGCAAGAAAATATTGGTCCAGTTTAGGTTCAACTAAACAAAACAATATTGAAAAAGTTCTTACATATGCAGGTGATAAAGGCTATTTGAATTCATCAAAAGATGAAACATATTTTGCCGTTCAAAGAGCAATTTGGAAACAAATAAACAACAAAGCTGAAAACGAACTGAAGAGCTGGTTTAAATCTCAAACCAAGAGTGTTTACGATGATATTATTGATAATTATAAAGGTAGTGCATATAAAACTACTAAACCAAAATTTAGTAACATAATACTTGAAGCACAATATGATAAAGACGGTAATGTTACATCATACAAAGGTTCAGGTACAGATAAAAATAGTGTATTGTCTAATTGGTCCATTACTGATAAAGCAGGACTTACTGTTAGCACTTCAGGCAGTAAACTCAATGTATCGTCAAGCAGTTATTTTGCTGGTAAGAAGACCATAAAACTTAAAAGTAAAAAGAAATTTTACACTATCGCTTCAGATCAAATAGGACATTTTGGTGACCAAGAAGTTATTGCTATTGGTACTTCAAAAGCTATTGAATCAAAGTTGTCAGCATCTATTGATAAAAATTATGGTTCAATTCAAATTACAAAAATAGCTGAAACAGGCGAAGTAATGAGTGGTATTCAGTTTGATTTGTATGATTCGACAGGCAATACATATTATGCTTCTGATTGGACTGATGAAACAGGTGTGGCATCGTTTGATGATATTAATGCCGGTACATATGTAGTTAAGGAAGTATGTCCTGATGGTTATGTACCTTATGGTTCAATTTATCAGCAAACGGTAACAGTAACAGCTAAGCAAACAACCAATGTAGCAAATCATCCAAGCGGTAAATGGGTAAATACCTTGCAGCGTGGTGATATTTATATCCATAAGACGATTGAGGATACAAATACACCGTATCAAGCACAATTTACATTGTATGATTCAGACGGTAATTATGTATTGTCAGGAACAACAAATACTGCCGGTGATTTGTATTTTTGTAATGTACCGATTGGATATTATCAACTTAAAGAAACCAATACATTTAACGGTAATGTTATAGATTGGCAAAAGGTATATTATACTTACGATTATAATTCCGGTCAGTATGTAGCAAATAAGGGTGATTCGATATATGTAGCATGGGATGGTCAAACAAGTTATCCATATGCAAATCAAGTATGTCATAACGGTTGGTTGAACGATAATGATGATGTAACAAAAGGTGGCGTAAATCTTTGCGATTGGTATAACCTTATTAACTATTCAGGTGAAAATACAATAGTTAATAGATATAAGCGTGGCGATTTAAGATTGCATAAATTAGCAGAAGAGCCAGTAGAAGTATCGGAAAACGGTTATACATATAAGTACACATCAAACGATAATGTAGGAACATATAAATCATTATCCGGTGCAACATTTACTGCTACAAGCTACTCAAATCAAAATGTTTTGGGTAGAGATTTAACATTTACAACTACTACCGGTGCAGACGGATATGCATATTTCTGCGATATGCCAATTGGTGTATATACAGTACAAGAGGTTAATACAGACAGTAAGTATGTTCAACCGGCTTCACAAACATTTTATGTTGATTGGGATGGCAATACTTCCTATGATGTATCAGGTGCTAATTTTAGAAACACTGCAAACTACTTTACAGGTAATAATACAAACACATTAACCTTTATCAATTACTTGAAGTATTTTAGATTTGAGTTTTCAAAACTTGATGAAACTACAAACAGTTCAACTGCTCAAGGTGATGCTTCACTTGCAGGTGCTGTGTATGAATTGTATAAAGGTGATGAACTTGTAGGCACATATACGACAGATGCAAAAGGTAAATTTACCACAAAGTATCATGTATGCGGTTCAGATTATTACCTTAAAGAAAAATCATCTTCATCCGGTTACTTTATCAACCCTGATAAAATAACCATTTCGGAAGATTGTACTAAATATACTGCACGATTAAATGATACAAAGTATTCACAAACCGAACTTGAAAAATACGGCAAAATCGAAATCATTAAGCATTACGATCCTGATGATGAAACACAAATTGAGCAACCTGAAGAAGGAGCTGAATTTCAAGTATATTTGAAATCTGCCGGCTCATATGATAATGCAAAAGATAATGAAAAGGATTATCTTGTAACGGATAAAGACGGTCATGCTGTATCTAAAAAATTGCCTTACGGTGATTATGTAATTCACCAAACAAAAAGCACTGAAGGCACGCTTTTTGTACCTGATAAAGTACAAGGTATACAAACAGGTTTAAACGGTGATAAATTTTATTCTGATGATTACCTTATTAAAAACAACGATGTATCAATTGAAGATACTGTAATTTCATATAAGTATTTGATGTTAGATACACTCGATAAAGCGTATATCAAACTTGTAAAAGAAGACAGCGAAACAGGTAAAATAATTCCATATAACGAATTACAGGGTGCTGTGTTCCAAATTCTTGATAAGGATTTGAATGTTATTTCAATGACATATACATACCCAAAGAAAATAACTGTTAACTCTTTTACAATTAACGATGAAGGATATATTATCACTCCACAGAAGCTTAAATACGGCACATATTATCTTGTAGAAGTACAATCACCATACGGATATTATAATCCAAACGGTGAGCTTGTAAGCGTTGATAACGGTACATATAAATATGATGCAAATAAGGTCGTTAAAACTAAATTCAAAGTTGATACAGTTAATAATGATTACGAAGTTGATAAAAGTGATAAAGAGTTTATTACAATTAACATTCCAATCAAAAATACAAATCAGTATCCAACACTTTCAATTGAAAAGAGAGGTGAAGTCTTCTCATCAGTAATTGAAAAAGATAATACATATTATCCGGTATATCAAGTTGAAGGCTTAAAGAATGCAGTATATGCAGTCACAGCAAGTGAGGATATTGTAACACCTGACGGTACAGTTCGTTACAAGAAAGGTCAAATGGTTTGCAAAATGACAACAGGTGAAAATGGCATTGCTAATTCACAGTCAAGCAAAACTGAATGGCTTGGAGACTGGAAACATTTGTATCTCGGTAAATATGAAATTACTGAAATCAAAGCACCGTATGGATATATTCTTAATTCAAACACACAGTATGTTGAGTTTACATATCAAGGTCAAAATGTCGAAACATTTGATACTTCATTAACTTATAATAACGATAGACAAACTGTCGAAAGTAAAGGTAATAAACAACTTGAAGTAAACAAAACTTATGGAATAGGTGACAACGGTGAAATTCAATCAGTAGTGTTTGGTCTTTTTGCAAGTGAAGATATTGTAGCATCAGACGGTAAGAAGATTCCAAAAGACGGTTTAATTCAAGCTGTAAATGTATCAAGTGACGGTACATTTGGTTTTGATGCGGACCTTCCAATCGGTCACAAATATTATGTAAAGGAAATCTCAACTGATAATCATTACATTCTTGATGATACAAAATATCCTGTTGACTTTGAGTATAAAGGACAGGATGTTGAAAAACAAACTATCAATATTAACGATAATAAAGTGATAAAGAATTCACTTAAATACGGTAAGTTAAGCGGTCTTAAAAAGGATGATTTGGGTAATAAACTTCAAGGTGTAACATTTGGTTTGTTTAAATCAACTGAAACGAAGTTTACAAAGGACACAGCAATTGTAACAACTACTACCGATAAAAACGGTAAGTTTGAATTTACAAACATTCCGGTAGGTGATTACAAGCTTGTAGAACTTAAAGCACCAAAAGATTATGTATTCTCCAAAGAACCTGTTGCAATTACAGTCAGTGAAGACGGACAAACAATTACCAAAGAGATAACAAATATCCTTGCAAGAGGACAGGTTAAAATATCAAAAGAGGGCGAAGTCTTTTATTCTGTAAAGGAAAATGAAGACGGTACTCAAACACCTATATATAAGTTACAAAAGCTTGCAGGTGTAGTATTTGACATTGTAGCTGCAAAAGATATTGTAACTCCTGACGGTGTAGTTCGTGCAAAGAAAGGCGATGTAGTTGATACAATTACAACTAATGATTCCGGTTATGCCGAAAGTAAAAAGCTTTTCCTCGGCGAATATACAGTCAAAGAAGTTAAAACTCCTGCCGGTTATTATCTTGATACAAATAACTATAAAGAAGGGGAAAATCTCTTTAATGTAACGCTTGAATTTGAAAACAGTGATAAAGAAATTGTTGTTAAAAATCTTGATGTAATCAACCAAAGACAAAGAGCAGAAGTTTCACTTCTTAAATCAATGGAAAAGGATGAAACCTTTAATATTGACGGTAAGAATGAAATCAAAAATGTAGTATTTGGTCTTTTTGCAAAAGAAGATATGACAGCATTAGACGGTTCACAAATCACAAAAGACAGCGTAATTGCACTTGCCAAACCGGATGAAAACGGTAAAGTTTCCTTTAATGTAGATTTACCTTACGGTTATAAATACTATGTAAAAGAAATGGCAACCGATATTCATTATTCGCTTAATGAAGCTGAATATGAGTTTTCATTCGATACAAAAGATAACTCACTAAACACACAAAAGATAGCTTTAAATAATAGTAAAGAAGTTGTAAATGAACTTAAAAGAGGTACAATAATCGGTCATAAAACATCCGAAGACGGTACTGCACTTGCAGGTGCAACATTCGGTTTGTTCTATTCTGACTGTACTCAATTTACTGCAGATAACGCCATTATGACAGCTACATCTGATGCAACCGGCACATTCAAATTTGAATATGTTGACTACGGTAAGTTTATTATAAGGGAAATTCAAGCCCCTGCAAAACATGCACTTGATACTACAAATTATGAAGTATCAATACAAGAACATAATCAAATAGTAAACATAAATGTATCAAACAAACTTATCAGAGCAACCGTAATTGTTACAAAGATTGATAAGGAATATCCTGACAACAAGCTTTCAGGCGCAACCTTTGCAATCTTCAATGATGTAAATGAAAACGGTATCTATGATGAAAATATTGATACCCTGTACGGTAATCTTAATGAAACCGAACAAGGTATTTACAAATTATCAAACATTCCTTACGGTCATTATTTAGTTAAAGAAACTGAAGCACCAAAAGGTTTTGAACTTGACAATACTTATTATCCGGTATTCATTTGTGAGGATCAAGCAGTGTACAACATTCAAAACAACGGCGAATGTTTCATAAATAATGCACTTACCGGAACGCTTAAAGTTATTAAAAAATCTTCTGACGGCACAGTAGAAGGCTTTGATTTCTTAATCAAAGGTGTATCTGATTCAGGTACTCCTGTTGAAATTACAGCTACTACAAATGCTGACGGTGAAATAGTTATTCCTTCACTTCGTACAGGTACTTATACAATTTCGGAAGTTCAAAACAAACTTTCCAAAAAGTATATTACTCCTAAATCTCAAACAGTTACCATTCTTGAAGGTAAAACTACTACCGTTAATTTCTTCAATAAGCTTAAAGATGTTGGTATTCCTAAAACCGGTACGAATATTGCAATTGTATATGGAACAATAATCGTACTTGCTGTTTCTCTTGGTGCTTCTTTAATAGTTTATTCAAAAAGGAAGAAAAATTCAACAAAATAAGATTGATTGTAATTATTTTTTAACTTTAAGTATTTAATTTAAGGCACAGGGAATGACAAATGATTTCTCTGTGCCTTTTAATTTTTTTACACAAAGATAATGTAAAGGAGAATACTATGATCAATATATATAAGCACAATGATGTGTTAGATTTGATTAAATTGGTTAATTCAATGAAAGTTGTTTCTATGCCGCAGATAAAAAAATATTTTGCTAACAAAGGTATTGAAGGTGATAGATTATCTAACATTTTAACAATCACTGAAAAATCCGGAAGAATTTTTTTTACTGATACGAAAACATTTGCAGTAAATCAAAAACATATGTTAGAGGAAAATTATTTTAATTTGTATATGAATATTTATAAAATTGCTTGGCTTTATTGCGAACTTTCTTCAATATATGATGAAATAAATACTGATTGTAAATTTCCATGTAAAGCTTTTTTGTACAATTCTAAATCTGCAAAAACAATGCATATTTTTCAAATTTCTAATAACAGTTTTGAAAATGACTGTATAAATATTGAAACTAATTTTGATATTCCAATAACTCAAAAGCATCCAATTGATTCGATAATAATACTTGATTCAATTGATAAATTAAATGAAATATGCCTTCCGGATTGTATTAAAGTTATTGCATATTCGGTGATCAATAAACTCGATAACGGTAATGCCGAAACACTTTTTTATAATTCGAAGGGGGAAAGGATGAAAATAAATACTAATGGGTAATATAAACAACGAAAAAATATCTCGTAAACTTATAACAATCAATAAAGGTCTTGATAGAGCAATGTATCAAACTTCGCAATCTAAAGACGGCATTATTGAAAACGATACTAATCTTTACGAAGATAAACTTATAGAAGCTTTGCTTAATACTGAAAAACAATATATTGAACTAAAAAAATTAGCTGCACTTACAATTAGCAATAAAGTAATTCTTAAGAACATTGAAAAAAATGAAAAAGAAGTTGCTAACATTGATATAAAATTATTAAAAAAAGGAATTATTTGTTTGTCAATTCCAATTATAACTCCTTTTTCTATTTATCACACATTGCAGTTATATCCCAAAAATATTGAACGCCCATATATTGTAAATGCAATTGACAAAACTTTTTCTCAATTATATTTGATTCAAAAAGAACTTGAAAACTTCTTCGATGATAATAATATTGAACAAGAAAAATACAAACATATGTCAGTTATTTTTATAAATCATTATGGCGAAAAGTATGATAACATCCGTATTCCTGATTCTAATAATTATGCGTATAAAGCATTAACAGATGTAATTTGTTCTGTATTTAAGTGTGAAGAAATCGGTTCAGTAGTTGACACTATCATTCAATCTCGTAGTGGTAGGGAAACATTTACAGAAATTTATATTCTTCCTTGCCAATATGATTTTAAAAAAACTGCTCTTGAACTTCAAAAAAGATAACAGGATGTAAAACAAAATGATAAGCGAAAATTTTAAAAACAGGCTTAACGAATCATTGAAAAAAAATCGTGAAAGATTGAAAAAAATTGAATTTTATTTTGATGAATGTCAAAAAAATATCAATGAAAATGATAAAAAATCTTACGATGAAAATATGATTGAGGCACTATATAACAGTGATTTAATGGCACTGAATTTGCGTAATTTATCTTCCGTTACAATAGATCCTATTTGGACTATCAATCATCCTAAAGAACAAAATCAAGTATTAAAAAAAGTCGAAAATATGGAATTATCTTTATATGATATATCAATTTCAACATTAAAAAACGGCGGTTTTAAAATCAAAATGCCAATTATAAAACCGTTTGCACGATATAAAAAAGTAAAACTTTTTGACGAATCTCGAAAAAAAAATTATGCAATTAAATGTATCGAAGATGTTGAATATGATTCAAAAATTATTTCATTAGCAATAAAAAAATTCTTATCAGAAAACAAAATAAATAAAATCAATACCAACAAATTAACAATTGTTTATGTAAATAATTATGATGAAAAGTATATCAAATCAGATTTTCCTGACACGGATAACTATTCATATAAGAGAATTTCTGATGAAATTTTGAAAAATTTTTCGATAGATATTGATGATTCTTGGGTCGATTTTTGCTACTTTTCTCGTAAAAATATTTCTACTTTTACTGAAATTTTTATTCTTCCGAATGAATCTTTTTTTGAATTTTTTTGCTCTGAAATTGATTAAAAAATTAACGAATTTTTTTGAGTTTTTATTTCAAAAGTGGGTATTTTTAAGAAATTTTTACCATTCAGAATTAGAAAGGTAAAAATACCCAGTTTTTTCCTTTAAAATAGGGCAAAAACAGCACTTTTTGAACGAGGTAGCGATTAAGTCTTAAAAATCAACACAAAAGTATAAAACCAATAAAAACAAAAAGTAACCATCAAAAATATTTAAACTCACGCTACTAATCAAGAAAAAAGCGTGAGAAGGAATATTGAAAGAGTGAGGCTAAATGTTATGAAACTGAATATGAAGATTACATCACAGTATCGCAAAAATTTATTATATGTGATTGGTCAATATCATTTCTTACCAAGTAATGTAACAATGATAGTAAGTGCATATCCATTTTTTGAAAATGAAGAAAAGCTTAATACTACATATAGGCATATGTCGGAAAAACATCTTGTTCAAAAAATAAAAACACTTAACACAACAAAATCAATTAAAAATCAAAAAGACACGATTGTTACAACAGAACTTGGAAATTTAGCAATGGCAAATAATGATATAAAAACAAATCAATTAGTAGAAGGCAAAATAACAAGCACTAAACAAAGAACATTGTATTACGCTGCTGAATGTGAAATATTCTTTAGAGCGTTTTGTGAAAGCGCAAATGACAAATTCAAAAATTATTTGAATCGACAAATGATACAGTTTGCTTTAAAAAATTCAAAGATAATCAATAAAAAGATTTTGTTAGCAATTAAGGGTACGAGAGTTTATGGTTTATGGAAAACACCAAACAGGTACTTCCGTTTTTACAATGTTCAAGAATACAACATTCGACTTATAACAGCACAAGAGGAAAATTTAGTTACTGCTTTGTGTACCACACAGAATATTACAGAAAATGAAATTGGAGATTCGATTTTGCTTGCCAAGAATGTTGAAACAATTAACAAGTATATTGATGTGCAAAATGAGCAGGAACTTGAAAAGAAGGTACTTGAAACAAAATACAGTCGAAATACGAATCGAATATTTGATGTATCAGGTACTTACTACGATTTTGAACATTTGAAATATTTTGTGTACAACTCGCCAGAGCAAACATACATTTTAAATTTTCTACTTTATAGTAATGTGAGAAAATCAAATGAACATAGCAATTTGGAACATTTAATACAAAGATACATAATTGCATTGAATCCAAATAGGCACTTCATAGCGAGAAAGTATGGAAATACAGTTTATGAGAGTAACGAAGAAATTGCTTTTGAAATAGTAACACAGGAACTTAACAAATTAAAAGGTATTGTTGTGAATATAAAAGCAATGCGAAACGGATATTTTAATGAAAAAAGAAAGATTGTAATTTACGGATGTGATTTTAACAAAAAACTGTATAACAGATTATTTTCTAAATATGAAAATATAGAATTTAGGTACTTAAATAAAAATGAATTGCTTGAATATGTTAAAGCAAGAGCTAACGAATAGGTACTTAAAAATCTATTTAATGAAAGGGTGTGGATGGAAAACAAATAAAACCTGTTAGGTCAGTAGGTACTCAAAAAATAAAAATAAAATGAAAGGAAACCGATGAAAGATGAAGAAAAGAAGTTAGGAAATAAAATCAAGAAAAAAATAAAACAAATAAAAGAGTTTGTAATGAAACATCCAGTAAAAACAGTATTAAGCATAATAGTTTTATTGTATGTTTCAGGAATAATGAGTGAAGCACTGTATCAAGCAATTCACTTTGGGGAAATACGAAACGGTAATGGCATACCATGGTATATGTTGTCTTGGAGTCCGAAAGCAATGTTACAATGGTGTACAAGCGTAAGAGGTTTCATTTGCCTGTTATTGACAATAGTAGCAGCATATCTATTGTGGATATACGGTGTTAAACCTCGTGTTAAAGAAGAGACAGGTAAGGACAATATAGATATACCTTTCAAGTATTCAGAAGAAAAGCCGTATGGTTCAGCAGAGAAAATGACGGAAGAAGATTTGGAAGATATATTGGAATTCAAACCGATAGAAGAAACACATGGAATTATATTAGGACAAACCTATGATGGAAAGGTAGTATCAATTCCTACATCGGAAGAATTTGAAGAAAAAGCAAAAAGAAAAAATTGGTCACGAGATGATATGACCAATAATACAAGAAACAGAAACATTCTTGCTATTGGCTCACCGGGTACTATGAAGACAAGAGCACTAATAATGAATCAAGTATTTCAAGCAATAGTACATGGGGATTCAATAATGATAACAGACCCAAAAGGAGAAATATATGAAAAGACATATAATCGCCTTAAAGAGAATGGTTATGATGTAAGAATGTTTAACCTTATCAAGCAGGACCACAGTGATAGTTGGAACCCAATAAACGAATTAAAGGTTGAGGACTATGATACATTCAATCCAATTGAGATATTAAGAAACTCATCAGATAAGACACAAAGAAAAGTCATATCAAGTGTATACGCAAAAATATTTGCATCCACCATTGTTAATAATGCAGATGAAAACGGAGAAAAGTATTGGAGCGATAACGCAATGAATGTATTGAAATCATGTTTGATGTTAAAAGATATGGATAGTCTTGGTAAGATATATGATTTCATAAGCAGAAGTACGATTGAACAGCTTGCATTAAAGTTTTCAGATGCAGATGATGAATCGGTAGCAAGAAGAGCATTTGATATATTTAATCAAAGTTCAGAAACAGTAAAAGGTCAAATAATAAACGGACTTGGCATTATGATAGATGTATTTCAGGATGAAAGAATCAGAAATATGACAGGTTCAAGTGAGATTGATATGACAAAACCTGCAAAGGAAAAGTGTGCATACTTTGTTATAACATCAGACCAACACAGAACATTTGACTATTTGGCAGTTTTGTTTTGGACTATGGCATTCATAAAGCTTATTGAATACATAGATGAAAACAGAGACGAAAAGGGCGATCCGACCACCTTACCAATACATATGTTGCTTGATGAATTTCCAAATATAGGTGAGATACCGGATTTCAACCGTAAGTTAAGTACAGTAAGAAGTAGATTGATATATACAACAATAATCATTCAAAACTTACCTCAATTGATGAACCGTTATCCTAACGGAATGCATGAAGAAATATTCTCGGACTGTGACTTTACAGTATTCCTTGGTTGTAATGACTACACAACAGCAGAATACATAAGTAAATTAACAGGTATAGCGAGTATAGAAGTAACAACGCAAAACAGTACCTATGCAAGAAATGTAATGGTACTTAATCAAGACCCGAATTTTAAAGAAGTAAAATCAATAGGTCAAAGGACAGTAATGAATGCTGATGAGGTAAAGTCAATTAAGAATACAGATTTGCTTATCTTTATCAGAGGCACAAAGTCTGTATATCAGTGTAAAAAATTTGACTATTCAAAGCATCCATTTGCAAAGGATTTAAAAATAGCAAAAATAAAAGACTATGTTCCTGAATGGAAACAACAACTAATTGATGATGCAAAGGAACAAATCAGAAGAAATGAAGAACGCTTAAAGAAAGAAGCAGAAGAAAAAGAAAGAGAAAGACTGATCCAAGAAAAAGCTATTGAAAGAGAAAATCGAAGAAAAGAAATGATGAAACAAGATGAAGATGATTTCTTTGAAGGATTTACGCAGCAGGCAATCAATTTTGATGATTACCTTCAAAACAAAAAAATAGCAAATAAAGAAGATTTTATAAATACAGAAAATGAATCTGAAAACGAAATTAAGTTAATAACAGAGAAGCAAACTCTTGATGAAATAAATACAAATGAAAATGATATATTTTCTACATTACTCGGTGATGAAGAAGATACAATTCCTAACCTAACAAACTCTAAAAACAAATCAACTAACAAAAAAGACACAAAGTCAAAAAATGAAAAAAAGATAATATCAAGAAATACAATGCAGAATAAATTAAATGCAATAAGTAAATCGCTTGATAAAATCGAAGATGAAAATGTAGAACTGGATATAAAAAAAGAGGCAGAAGACATTTTTGGAAATTTTGACTTTAGTAATAATAACGATAATTGAAAGGATTAAGATTATGAAAAAAATTGTTGAAGTACCGGAAGGTGCTAATACAGCTTTTGACGAAGAAAGAGAAAAAATAGCTGTATACCAAGTATTAAATGAATCTCTTGAAAGTGCAACAAAAAGCAAGAAAAAATTTATCACTTGCAAAGTTCTCGGTGCAAAGCATAATATGAACGGTTCAACGCCGGAATATAGAGTTTGTGCTATGTGCCAATATAAAGACTGGATTATACTTGTTAAAGCTGACCAAATGGGCTTTAATCCAAAAGAATTTGAAGGACTTAACAATCAACAAAAAGAAGCCAAATATGCTAAATTTATCAGCAATATGACTTTTTCAACTATAAATGTAGTTATTATCGGAATAGATGTCAAAACAAAAAGAGCAGCCGGAAATAGAAATATGGCAATGGAGTATATCAAAGACAGATATTATTTCAAAAGTGATTCAAACGGTAAATCGGCAATGGAAAAAATCTTTGAAAGTAAAAAAGAAGTCTTTCCGCAAGCTCGTGTTGTTACCGTAAGCAAGAGCGTTGTTTGGCTTGAAGTGTTTGGCTTACTAACAGATGTATATGCAAGAGATGTTGAATGGCGATTTGTTGAAAATTTAAAATCTGTTATTTCTGTCGGCGATTTAGTACCGGTTAAAATTATGGAATTAACGATAGACAAAGAAAACAAGAAAGTCAAGATGAGAGTGTCAATTAAAGAAGCAAAAGAAAATATGATGATACGAAATATGCAGTATTATAACGAAGGTGACACTCTTGCAGGAACAGTTTCTAATATCCAAAATGGAGCATGTTATGTACAAATTGGAGATTTTAAAACAGGTATTGATGTTCTATGCAAGATAATAAATCTTGATGAGGTGCCAAATAAAAAAGACATTGTACTCGTAACAATAGGAAAAAAAGACAATGAAACCGGAAGAGTATTTGGTCGAATCGAAGAAATCAGAAAACGAGCAAGTAATTATTAAAAAAGAGGTGACAAGTAAAAATGAATGTATCAGAGCAATTACAACAATTCTATACGGAATTACAATATCTCGTTGCCGTTAAATATCGCACTACACTTCTTGATAGTATCAACGCTGAAAAAGAATACTATAATTCTATTATCAGTGATATTAACGAGTTAGGTGAAAGGCTGAGCACATATACTATTGAGGACAAAACGCTCAATGATAATGAAAACGAGGCATTCTTACAATGGTTAAAAATTCAGTTGATTGGTGAAATTGAAAATTGTAGGAAAAATATTATGAAAAATTATTCAAAATTTTTAAAATCTACATATTCTTCTACTATACCTAATAAAAAGGGTAAAAAAGAAAAACAAGAAGATTTTACTGATAATGAGAATATGAAGCAAGAGCAGTAACGGAAAAGCAAATCTGGCTATCTTGTGAGTTTGGCGTGAAGACAGACTAATGAGGCAAATAATTTCATCGTGAAAATTAAAAAAATAAATTTGTTGATTTAGTCTGTTTTTATGAAATGAAGGTAAAAAAATGAGTAAAAATACAAAAAAATCAAATTATATAAAACCGGGGTCGAAAGAAAATTATATTTATGACCTTGAAAAATTTTATAAAGAAAATGGTTATCCAAGCAACAAAACAGCAAGTAAATCAAAAAAAGAAAAACAAATAGCAGACGAATATAACGAATTTAAACTTATATTGTAAAAATATCTGTGTATTTTTTAAAATTGATTACTATATACCATACGAGGTAGAGGAGATACCTTGAAAAAATTAAGGGAAAGGAGAGAACGATATGAGTACATATTCATTACCTATCAAGGTAAATTCTGACAGTAATAATACGGATAATATTTTAAATGTCGAAATTGATTGTCGAATTTATCCTGTTAGAAGAGGAAGAGATGGTCTTCGCGCTACTGCTGTGTTAGATTATTTCGGTTTCACATTGGGTGATATACAAGTTTATGAAAGGCGTGGTCAAATTTCAATAGTATATCCAACAAGAGAAATTCGCCGTAAAGGTGAATTAAGAGAAGCATCAGTATATTTTCCAAACAACAGAGAACTTGGTCAAAATATCAACCATATCATCAATCAAGAATATCTTAATGTTGTCAAACATAATGATGTTCCTACGCTTGAAGGTATGGGTATCAAGAACGGTCAAGAATAAATAATTAAGAAAGGAAATAGTTTGAAAAAATTTGGTAAAACTTTATCAATAGGACTTGCTACAATTATGGCTGTTTCGTCATTAGGTATCGGTACAACGGCATTTGCATCACAGGTTAATTCTGTACAAACTGCGGAAAGTATCGGCTTAAATGAGACGAAATCGACAGTATTTAGATATGGGGAAATCAATGATGATTTTCTTTCTGAAAATACAAAATACTTTAAATTTGTGGCACCTACTACCGGTTATTATGAATTCGATTTAACCGGGTATCAAAACAGAATTGATGGTCAGAATACAACTGCATATATTGATGTTACAGACACAACAGGAAAAAGTGTTGATTCAGGAGGATATTATGACCAATATTATAATGATGTTAAGGCTGTTGCTGAATTAACACAAGGTCAAACATATTACATCGAATCATATTATTCACCGTTTAAAACTGCGGATTATGAAAATAATGGATACGCAGAATCAACCATCAATATTTCAGTTACACCTCACACACACGAATTTTCAGCTGAAGCATATTCGACCACAACATATTATACATGTAACAGATGTCATTATTCGTATTCAGAGGAAAACAAAAAATCAATCTCAAATATTTATCTTGAAAAGATAAAATATGTTTATGACGGTAAATTGAAAACGCCAAATGTTATTGTTTATGATACAGCCGGAAACCTTGTTAATTTAACAAATGTTTCATACGCATCAGGCAGAAAGAATGTAGGTACTTACAATGTATCAGTTACATATGGCAAACAATCATTTAATTTATCGTTTCAAATTGTACCAAAAAGAACAAATATTTCTTCTGTTAAAGCAGGAAAGAAAAAACTCACTATAAAATGGAAGAAACAACAAAAGCAAGCAACAGGCTATCAAATCCAATATTCTACTTCTAAAAAGTTTTCCAGAGCAAAAACAATAACTGTTAAAAGTAGGATTACTTCTAAAACAATTAAAGGTTTGAAAGCCAAGAAAAAATATTATGTAAGAATAAGAACTTATAAAGTTGTAAACGGTAAAAAGCTTGCTTCTTCTTGGTCAAAAACAAAATCAATAAAAACAAAATAATAAGCTTAAGTAGCCCAGCATATATCATGCTGGGCTAAAAGTCAATATAAGAAAGGGGAGAAAAACCGTGAAAAATACGAGCATAAGAATTGCATTGTTGTTAATGTGTATTATTGTTATTTCTTCTTCAAGTGCTTATGCAGCGACATATAAAGTCGAAGAAGGAAAAGAAGAAACAATTACAGTTAATGTTGATTATAACAAGACAACTGCAGAAAGCACTACGAAAAGTGAAACTCAATATACAGAAAATAATACCACTAATGTTGTAACTACTGAAATCGTTAGTACAACAGAACCAAATATTGTGCAAACAACAAGTGAAACTATTGCCACAGAAACCACACCGAAGCCAACAAAAACCAAGGCAACAAAAAAACATAAAAAAGAAAAAAGTGTAAAAACTGGTTTCAACACTTTACCGTTATATTTTACAATAATAGGACTGGCAATATTATTGATTATCATGAAAAGAAAGAGGGTGCGAATAAATGAGTAAAAATAAAAAAATAATTTCTGTTTTTTTAGCTATTATTACAATGCTTACTTGCTTTCCGATTTCGGCATTTGCTAATAATATAGACTGGGAATATTCTGTTAATGAAGACAATACAATCGAAATAACAGGATACAACGGAGATTTATCATCAACTCTTGAATTACCAAAAACAATTGATGATAAAACCGTTATAGGTACTTCTTCCGAAATTTTTGAAAACAAAAGCGTAGATAATGTAAAAACAATTATAATTCCATATACATATCAATTTATTTGGAATCTTGATTTGTTTTCTAATTTGAAAAAAATTGAAGCCCATTCGTTAACTATACAAAATATGTATTTGTTAAATGGAGGACAGGAAAACAAATACATTGAATTAAACAGTGAAAATATAGAAAAATTTGAAAAATCACTTGCTGTATTGTCAAAATTAAACGAATCGTTATGTGAAAACAATAAAGAAATAAATAAAGAAAAAACAACAGATTGTAAGAAAGATGGTATAAACTACATTTGTAAAGTGTGTGGATACGAATGGAAAAAAGCTTGTCAAGAGCACCAATATGAGTATGTTAAAGAAAAGAGTACAAAAGATAATTGCTATTCTGAATGCATTGCTTGTGGCGAGCAGATAAAAAGTAATCATAATTACAAATCTGAAATAACAAAAGCACCAACTTGTACCGAAGAAGGAACAAAAACATATACTTGTACAAATTGTGGATATTCATATACAGAGAATATACCAAAAACAACTCATAATTATGTTCGCAAGACCTTGGTTGAAGCAACTTGTGCACAACCGGGTACTGACGAATTGACTTGTAGCAAATGTGGATATAAAGAGACGGAAAAAACATATAAATCACATGAATATGATGATGGAGTTGTTGTTGACGAAGGCAATTGCGTTAATGTAAAAATTAAATATACCTGCAAATTTTGTGGAAACACATATGAAGAAACTGAAGATGTTCTTCATGATTGTATAATAGAAAATGGCTATTTTCAATGTAAAAGATGTAATAAAAAAGTCAAACTTACTTTTAATTCAATCAATACAAAAAATTATACATACGATTTTGATGATGTTAATGATTTGGACTGGGATGGTGCATTGAATACATATGTTATAAATTGCAATGAAGATTCTCGGTATACATTTGATTTTTCAAAATTAAATTTCAATTCAGATCATGGTAGTGTAAGTTTAGTTAAAATAGATCCGGACTTTACCGATGATGAAATTATTTTTTATTCCCTACTTAAACAAGCTTATCCGCGATACCAATTAGATAAATATGATACAGATGGTAGATGCCATCCTGTTGAAAATGCACCTAAACTTTCTTATGATTTCTTATCAATGTTTAGTTTATATGATTGGACTGCATATGGATGGGATCCAGAATGGTCTGCTAATCTAGAAGATAAATTTGAATGGATTGAAAATTCGGAGCTGCAATTCAAAAATAGTCAAGTCTTTTTTGATCTACAAAAAGATAGAAGTAATGGCAAAGCATATAATTATCTTGAAAAATATGGAAGTGAGTGCTTTTTGGGTGGTACTACTAAAGAAACACTTTTATTAAATAAAGGTAAATATTTATTAGTTGTAAAAAACGCTTATTCTGATTCTTGCAAAGAACCTATGTTTACAGGAAAATTTGATATAAAAAAAGAATGCAATCATGTTTATAACGAAACTATAACAAAAGCACCAACTTGTAATGAAAAAGGAACAAAAACATATACTTGCACAAAATGTGGATATTCATATACAGAGGATATACCAAAAATAACACACAATTACAAAGCCAAAATAACAAAAGAGCCAACATGTACCGAAGAAGGAATAAAAACATATACTTGTAAATTATGTGGTGATTCTTATACAGAAATCATTCCGGCAACCAGACACGAGTACAAAAAAATCAATATAGACGATAAAACATATAAAATTGAATGCTCAAAATGTGGTTTAAATCGTTTTTATAAAGAATTAGATGATTGGACTATTACATTTAGCGGTAATGATAATACTTGTACGCTGTATAAATATAATGGTTCAGAAACAATTTTGTCACTTCCGGAAAAAGTTGGAAAATATAAAGTTTTAGGTTTGGAAAAAAGTGCTTTTGAAAATGTTAAAATAGCTGACGATATAACAGAAGTAACTATTCCTTATACATATAAAAAGGTTGAAGGAATAGAAAATTTGTCTAATTTGCGACAATTGAATTATCATGAAATTTTATGGGATTATTTTAGTAATGAACTAATAAGCTTTTTTGACCAAAATAATATATACTGTCGTTCTCTTTGCGAAGGACATTGGTATACGGATCAAGATTGTACAAAACAAGACATAGATGTTTATTGCAAAATATGTGGATATACGGAAAAAAGAGACTCTAATATGACCTATTTTGAGGATGGTCATCAATATGTGATAAGTAATGTTAACGGTGATATAATTACCTATACTTGTACACAATGCCCGAATTCATATACAATGATTTGCAAACATAATAATGCCAAATACGACAGAAAAGTTGAAGCAAATTGCCAGCATGGCTCATACGATATATATGTTTGTCTTGACTGTAACAACGAAATTAAGCGTCATGAACAATCAACTCTTGGTGAACACTCTTATGAAATAAAAAAAGGAAAAGCCATATGTAAAGTTTGTCAAAACGAAATCACTTACAAATCATATAATATAGATGAGTTAAATAAACAATACACTTTCTATCAAAAGGATTTCTATGATGATCACTTATCTTCTACCGAAAAGAAAAATCGTTATAATTGTATAAAGCTGACAATTGATAAAAATAATACTCCGGTTTATTTCTATCAAACAAAAAGTCAAGGAAAATTTAATATAAGGACATTCGAAGGGTTAAGTCAAGATGAAATTGATTATTATTTAATTTCATCTTCGCAGTATGGTTTAAATTATAATAACTTTGAAAAATACAGCGAATTTGAAAATGATATTAACTCGTATTTGAATAATGAAAAAAAGCAAGAAATAATTCCGGAAGAACCAAGTATATTTAAAAATAATGAGCCGGTTTATTTAGATAAAGGTATTTATTATCTGTTTTTAGATTTTGGTCCGGGAAGTTTGGCAATCTCTAATTCACCAATATACAAATGTGACACAAAATTGCATTTTCAAAATCCGGAAGATTATAATATCATGTATAATCAAATTGCTGAAAATTTGCCGAACAGTTGCACAAATGAAGAATATAAAGAAGCCTTTAAAGATTTTTCAAGCTACAACAAAACACATAATTTCGTTTTTTATAAGAATGAAAAACTTGCACACGATATAACAACTTATCAGTTTAGCGGCAGCGATAACGAAAAAATCAAAAATACTTATGAAGATGCAGAATGTATTTCAATGATTTGTGAAAATTGTGGTGAAATTGTTTATAGCTATGCTAAATTTGAGGTTGAAGCTGATCAAGATAAGGATCCTGATAATAAACATCCTGAAAAAATAGATGATAGTGACCACAATTTTGTTTACACTTATGATGAGCCAAATTGTATTGAAGCTGGATATAAAAAGTGGACTTGCAAGAACAGTGTGGTACAAGGATATGTTTTAACCGGAGACACAGAACATCATTCTTATATTGAAGATTACATACAAAATAAGAATGATATACCTTCTGATTTTGTTAATGCAACATTTGACGAATTTAAGAATTATTATAATCAAAATTTCGAAAGAAAATTTGAGGAGAAATATCCAGATGTAAATTCATTTTTAGATTTATATAAAAATAAAAATTCTAATAACTTTTTTGAATATGAATCTAATTATGATGCATTGATGAATTTTATAAAAAGTCATAGTTTTTACGAAACTGATTATTGTGATAAGGAAATAAAAGAAGTAGTACCTGCTCTTTCAACTAACCATCAACATAGTTTTAAGGCTACATACACTGCTAACTTTGATGGCACACATAACAAAAAAGCCGTTTGCACTAATAAGGGTTGTTATAGTTATATGAAAGAAAAAGAACTTTACAACCTTACTGATTCTGAGGCTTCTGAGTTAAATTTAAACTATTTTAGAGATAATAATGGAATATGGTATAAATTCGATGAAAACGGAAATTCGACAGTTGTAAACAGGAACAGTGAGAAAATTGTCCTTAATACTTATGGCAAAAAAGTAAAAACAACAACAAAAATAAATGAAACTGAAAATTGCATTTATGACGACAATTGCACCTGTATCTATTGTGGAGCTGTAAATCATAAAAAAATAAACAGTGAAATATCAAATTATATTCCATCAACAGCAGATACAAACGGTTCATATATTAAAACAGATTATTGTGAAAAATGTAACGCGATTGTTGATGTAAATAAAATAATTTTACCAAAAGGAGAAATCACTGTTAATGTAGATGACAATATTACTCTAAAAGTAAACAAAAAGGGAACATATTCAGCATCATATAACATCAAATTTAACGGTATTGACGACTATTCTAATATAACATTCAAACCAAAAGATACACTTGTTCTTGTTAATGATAAAACAAATGAATCTAAAATAGCGAAAGTATCACAAAAACAAATTGAATTTTCTAAAGATAAAGGTCTTACAACAACAGGTACGGTTACTGTTGAAAGTTTAACAGAAGGTACTTGGACCGGATATATTACATTTGACTACTACTTTTGGAAAAATGTAGATGTAACAGATTATTTCATTTGGACTCAAGATACAGAAAATTTGTATGTTTTAAATAATGATGGTAAAACAGAAGAATACTGGAATGACGAATTGATTAAAATGATACAGGATAATCAATCGAACAATGTATGGGTGGATGAAAACAAAAATATCAGAGAAAAGTTGCCTTCGGATTTATATTATAAATATTTGAATTCACGAGTATTTGATAGTTCTTCGTTTGAAGATGATAATTTACAACAAAAAAGTAAAAATGCGTATAATCATCATTGTTCTAATAATTTAGCAATTAAAAAAGAAAATACATTAACCGGATATATTCCATATGAAAGAACGGCAATAAACGGATTGATGGATTTGGGTGCTGAATGGATTAAAGCTAACAATGGCAAGCTTGTTATACCATCGTGCGCAACTGCAATAGCAGATGCCAAAGTTATCAATTCGACTACTACATCAGATGAATATAACACAACAGATCCGGTAAGAGATGTATATTCAATTGTAAAATATGGAAAAGGAGCATTTCAACCGTATTTAATTTCCTATGATAAAAGCGGTAAGAAATATTATGTTGAGGATGATAATGTAACTTTGATTGATCCTTATTCAAGTCGAGGTAGAGAAATTAAACATTATAATGATAATATTTATAGTGTTACAGAAGTAATTATTCCAAATAGTTGTAAATCAATTGGTATAAAATCATTTTTCTACAATAGTAGTATTAAAAATATTACTCTCAAAGGATCCACATTTGTTAAAAATTATGCATTTTCAGGAATTGATTCTGCATATGCTCTTGGAAATTCATATGAAAATCTTTATGAAGTAAATAATAAGAAAAACGATAAACTTGATATATATATCCCTGACGATACAATCTTTAGTTCACTTGTATTTGGATGTGCAAATGCATTAGAATCACTTGAATTGTATGGCTCAATTGCAAAAGTGCTACTCGTAGATAACAAGTATCCTGATAAGTTAGTTGGATATGATTATCATGAAACTTCTGCGGATATAATTATTCATTATAATTCATTAGAAGAATTAAATAGAATAAAAAACGCTTCGCCTATTTACAGATTTTTTGATAATTCTTATAGTGAGAATGAATATTACAAAACTAATAATATGAATTTTATAAAAAATAGTGGTACATAATACCACTATTTTTTTATGTATTTTTTAATTTTTATTACTATATATATGCAGAATGTAAATTATTCGGCGTTGAAATAGGAAGTATTCTTGACGGTAGTTTATAAAAAGGAGGTAAAATATGAATTAGCAACTATTCTAAAATCGAAAATAATCAAAAAAATCAATCAAAAATTAAAGGAGAAAAAATATGTTAAAAATCATTATTCCAATCGTTGTAGTTATTGTATTACTTATAGCTTTTTTTAAGGCGTTTTATGTTATTGCCTCACCAAATCAGGCACTTGTAATCTCAGGATTTAAAAAAGAGCCACGATTTATTGTAGGTAAAGCAGGACTCAAATTACCTGTTTTAGAAAAGCTTAATAAACTTTCGCTTGCAAATATGCAGGTGGATATAAAAACCGAAGAAAGTGTTCCAACTGAAGAATTTATCAATATATACATAGATGCTGTTGCTACATTTAAGATTTCGTCTGATCCAAAATACCTTTCAATTGCGGCAGAAGCACTTTTAGGTAAAAGTGAAGAAGAAATTAAAGAAATGGTATCACAAACCCTTTTAGGCTCAACGAGGGAAGTTGTCGGTCTTATCGGTGTGGTTGATTTAAACAATAAGCAAATGATTTCGCAAAAGGTCATGGAAAATGTAACTGATGAACTTTTGAAAATTGGTATTGAAGTAACAAACTTCAATATTCAAAATTTCCGTGATGAAAACGGTATTCTTGAAAATCTCGGTATTGATAATACAGAAAAAATTCGTAAAAATGCAGCTATTGCAAAGGCAGAAGCAGAAAAAGAAACTGCTATTGCAAGAGCGTTAGCTGAAAAAGAAACATTGATTGCTAAAAGTAAAGCAGCACAGGAAGCTAATGAAATAAGAATTAAAGCTGAAACAGAAATTGCTGAAAGCAATAACAGACTTGCAATCAGAAAAGCAGAACTTAAAGCTATCGAAGAACAGCAACAGGCAAAAACTGATGCAGCTAAGCAAATTGAAGATGAAGCACAGCGCCGTGAAATTGAAATTAAAAAGCAAGATGCCAATATTGCAAGGCAAGAAAAAGAGGCTGTACTTGCTGAAAAAACTGTTGCAGTTCAAGAAAAGAAATATGCTGCTGAAATTAACAAAAAGGCTGATGCTGACAGATATGCTGCAGAACAACAAGCACAAGCTGATTTAGCTGTTAAAAGAGCTAATGCAGATGCTAAAATTTACGAGGCTCAAAAAGAAGCGGAAGCTATCAAAATTAAAGGTTTAGCTGAAGCTGAAGCTATCGAAAAGAAAGCAGATGCAATGCAGAAATACGGTGAAGCTGCTATTCTTCAAATGGTACTTGAAAAAATGCCTGAAATCGTTGAAAATGCATCTAAACCTCTTCAAAATGTTGATTCAATTACTATGTACGGTGATGGTAACGGTTCAAAACTTGTCGGCGATGTTATGAAAACTGTTAATCAGGTAATGGCAGGCTTGAAATCAAATGGGATTGATGTTAATGATATAATAAATAAGTCACTTGAAAAGAAAAGCTTGAAATCGGCTGTGGTTGACAATGTAATTGATTCAGATATTACTGAAAATTTATCAGAAATTGAGTAATAAAGATATAAGGAGTTTTTCCTATGTTTGATGTTAATGTTATTTTATCAGATTTGCCGGCATTTATTATAGTCGGGGCTATTGTTATCGCTGCAATTACAGCTAAGCATGTTCGTGAAAAGATGGATTCTGATATTGACATGGAAGAAGAAAATGAAAATCAACAAAAAGTTAAAATCAAAGTAAAAAAATATAATCCTGATGGCACTGAAATGAAAAATGATGATACTAATCATCATAAACCAACTAAAACAAAAGAGCCACTTGTTTCAAATGATTTTACTGTAAATGATCAATCTGTTGAATCTAAAATTGATATTGAAAATACTAATTTTGATTTTGATGATAATAACTTACTCGGCGGTATTTCAGATGCATCTCAAAGTTTATTTGATGAAGTCTTTAAACAAAATAACGATTAAAGTTAAGAACGCTTGAACTTATTTGTTCAGGCGTTCTTTTTTAAAAATTTTTATGAATATTAAAGATATTTTTACTAATTTTTTCGAAAATATTACTATATACTCTTAGAAAATATTAGGGAGTGTAGTTATGATTATTTTGAAAAAGCATCAATTAGCTGATAATTCGGAATATCTTAATGCAACAGATTTGATTGATGAAAAGAACTTGGATAGTACAGAAAAATTTTATCCGATTGGAAAAGCTTGTGCGGATGTTTTGAACTACTATCAAGAAAATACACCTGATGCATACGGTAATGCTCCATACGCAAGATTAGACGGCTTTTTACAAGGATATTTAGCTGCATCTAAATTAGAACTTGTTAAGAACGAGCAATATTGGGATGTTGTAAAAAATAAGCATGTTTTATTAAGAATTGAAGTACCCAAAAAGCCTTCTTCTCATTATGAAACAATTTCTGATATGAATAATGCATTAGAAAAGGAAAACAGGTGATTATATATGAAGATACCTAAATATATTGAGGAAACCCTCAGAAAACGAAGCAAAGCTTCGGTGAAGTTAACTGAATTTGATTTGATTGTTACAAAATTCATAGAAGAACATAATATTGATGTTGATGAATATGACTACAATGGTGGTTGTGAAATGATTGTCAATCCGTATGAAAGCGAAGAACGAATCAGAACGGCAATTCTAAATCATAAGGAGTGAATACATATGTGACAGAGTAAAAAGGAGAAAATGAAGTTGAAAGAAAAAAGGCATATATGTTAAGTTTGATTATTTGTATGATTATTGACCAAATCGGAGCAATCACATGTTTGCTCCTTGGATTTACTGAATGTGATGAAAGTGATAATTGGGTAATTTTTTGGCTATTTATGTGTGCTTTTTTTGCATCATATGTGGCACACAATATGAAGTTTGACAAAATTTCGCAAACAAATGATTTTTTAGAATAGGAGAATACAATTTGAAAAATAAAAAAGATACGATATGTTTCTTTTACTATAATGATGAAATTGTTTTTATCGGTAAAACAAAGCGTACTTGTGAAACATATGTAGAAAGTAAAGTGAAAAATGATAATTCACTTGATGCTCGTAAAATAACCAAAATAAAGTATCATTCGTTTGATAGCAGTGCAGATGCGTTACTTTATTATAATTATTTTGTCAACAATTATAAGCCAAGATTTAATAATTATATAAGCCAAGGCAACATAACAGCTATGTTACCACCATTAGATTTTTCCGTTGTCGGTAAAGAACAACTCGTTTTGTTGAAATAAACTGTATAAAAATATATTTAGTACAAAAGTTAGTTTCATTTTGAAATTTATGCGAATTTATATTGTTTACACAAATGAGTTTAATATTTTGAATGTAAAAAATTCAGTTCATAAAAAATAAAAAGGAGTTAATCTATTGAAAAATTATATTGTGTACAAAATTTATTACGGCAATACTGTTGCTTATGTTGGAAAAACTGACAGAACAATACAAGAAAGAACAAGAGAGCATCTTTTTGAAAAGCCGTTAAATCGAATTTTTGATATAAACTTTGTTACAAAAGTTGAATATCATAATTTTGACTCAGAAGCAGATATGAACTTTTATGAATTATATTATATAAATCTATTAAAACCGCCGCTTAATTCTTTTGCTAAACTTAAAGATAAGATTACTTTTACTTTGCCGGAAATAACATGGATAAGCGCAGAATTCAAAGATTGGGATAAATGGAAATATGAACTGTTGCATATGAATAACAGTTATCTCTCTTTTGACAAGAACTTAAAAATTCTTAATGATAAGAAAAAAGTATTATTAAGTATACAAAATAAAATTGATACTGAAACTTTTTGGAAAGCATATGCATCATTACTCCAAAAAGAAAAATCTATTTTACGAAAATATACGATAGTCATTGATAATAAGACATTTGCACCATTACCGTTTCCTTTGATGTTCATGAAAGACGATTATGTTTGCTATCGTATTGGTAAAAACTTGTTTTCTATTGGAAAGGTTGTAAATGGTTGTCTGACATTATCAAATAATCATGTATTATTTCAGAAACTTTACACTTATAATTCTAAGACTAAAAAATTCGTAAAGGTAAATGACAGATATAATTATGATGCACAAAGGTGTTCTGCACTTTTAAAATTGGATTATTTGTATTACCAAAAACAATAAACTTTATTAAAAGGAAAAGATGAAAAAACCTAACGAAAGGAAGTATTATTATGAAAATTATAATTGCTTGTGGAGCTGTTGTGTTGGTTATTATATGTCTTGTGATAAACCACCAAAAAAATATGAAAAATAAGAAAAAGAAAGATGAAATTGTGAAATTTATTCAAAATTTATCTTTAGATGATTTCGATTTTATCTTATCAAAAAAAGAAAATGCAATTGAAATATCAAAATATAATATAAGCAAAATTCTTTATTCTGATAAAAAAATTCGCTTAAAAATTAGCAATATTATATCACCATGTCGCTCTTTTATGGAGATATTTAATGATATTAAAGAACTAACTATTGATGCAAATGAAAAAGAAATTAAAGACTTTTATCTTTTTTTAAACGATGCTGATTCTATGAAATTAGATATATGTTATTTAAAAGCGAATGTCAAAAATCAAAAAATAAAAGAAGTAATTAATATGATTAGGATTCCTAAATATTTTGCATTTTACAATATTGATTTAAGTCCTTATTTTGAAAGTCAAAAATTTTCATTCACAGATAAAAACAAAGAAGCGTTATTGGAAGAAATCAAAAACTTTTTCTTGGAACGAATTGATTCGTTATCATAATGAGGTGAAAAAATGTTTGAATTTATCGGAATTGTATTTATTACAGTAATTGTGGCAATTGCAACTTATGAAATTACTGATTCTAAAAGGTTTGATAAAAAATGTAAAGCCAGTGAACTCATATACAGTTTGACTTTAGATGATTTTGAATTTTCAAAAGAAATAAGCAATTTGCTAATTTCTAAAAAGAATGTAAAAAGAATTTTCTGCGTAAATAGTGATAAAGAAAAAGCATGTATATTGAGAATATCTGCCGGAAATCACATATTTTCAATTAAAGCGACTAAAAAAGAAACGGATGCTTTTTTGAAATTATTTGATGATACAGATTTTATTCAAGTTGATTTACATACTTTCATTATGTATATAAGCACTAAAAGTGAAAAAGCTGAAGAAATAAGAAGAATTAAGCGTTCTTTGTCAAGAGATTGTAATATACCATCAATTTTTAAAAAATATAAAGTTGATTTGAGTTCATACTTTGAAGACGAAAGTGCGAAAGCGGAATTTACAGATAAAGATACTAAAGAATTATTATTTAAAATAAAAGATACTATCAATGCAAATATACCATTGTAGTAATTATAAGGAGTAAGAAAATGGTAAAGATAAAAGATATTTTTGGAAGCATAATTATTTTTCTTATATTCGCAATGCCAATGATTTTAATTAGTGATATGTGCGTTGTTAATATTAAAAATTATGATTATATTAATATTAATGAAACGGTGAATGCTACATATTCAAATGATGATATTTCAAATCTAACAAAAAGTAGAAATACTTATTACCGACATAAATATTATTTTTATGATGAAAATGGTAATACAGTATCAATTGAATTATATGGACCAAAACAGAGATATTACGGCAGAGCTCAACATGAATATAAGTATGTAATTGATGATACTCTCGGAGATACTGTTACTGTCAAAGATGTAACGATAATAGAAAAGAAAAATCTTAATAAATTGAATAAATTAAATAGAAAATTAATTTTCAAAAAAAGTAGAAGTAAAAATTATTACATTGTGACCGGCAGTAAAGAAAATATCGAAAGAATTTTGCTTTCGATTGAAGGCAATTAACTAAATAAAAAATTTTCGGGGGGCAATGATAAGTGAAACAAAAGGCGAAAAATTTCATAAATACTAAAATAAAAAACAATATCAAACCAGTATTTTACATTATTTTAATGGCAGTGATGATTGTATTAGTGTTTGATATTTTGAATGTTAATTTGGAAGATTATGATATTATCAATCCAAAAGAAACGATAAATAACATTTTTTCTGTTCAGGATATTACAACTCAATTTACTAATAATGATAATATTTACTATTTTGATGATGAAAACGGATATGTGAAATCGTTTTGTTTTCATCTACCAGATGGTATTGATGATAGTAATGAATATCAAGTATACAAATATAAGGTCGATAATTCACTTGGAAATAAAATAGTTATTAAAGATGTAACTGTAACAGGAAAGAAAGACACAAGCACGCTTAATCAATTTAACAAAATGATTCTTTTAAAGAAAAATAAAAAGGAAAGACGATATATTATAACTGGAAGTAGAAAAAACATCGAAAGGATTTTAAAACAGTGAAAAAACAAAAAAATATAGTTTTCAATTGGATAAAGAGACAAATGATTGTAAACAGAAATTACTGTAAATAGCCCAAAAGTAGCGAAAAAGGACCACTTTAATTGGTGGTCCTTTTTTGTTAATAATTTGTAAATTCGTATGAGCATATAAAATTTTTGTTTAAAAATTACTATATACCTGTGAAATGAAAAATGAAAGAATATTAAGCCATTAGAAAGGATAAATAACATGAGAGAAATTGTGTTTAGGGGAAAACCTGTTAATAAAGCAATTTATACAGATTTTGAAAAGAAATTCAAAAATGCCAGCTTTTTTAGTAATGGTTTTGTTTTCGGCTCGTTGGTCATATATGAAAATAAATATTATATTTGTCTAAATATAATATTAAATATGTCAGGAATCATATTTAACAGCAACGAAAGTAATATGACAGCGACAATGATTGAGGTTATTCCTGAAACTGTAAGTCAGTTTACCGGCAAATATATTAATAACGCTCGACTCTTTGATGGAGATGTTTTAGAGTGGTGTGACGACTACGATGATAGTTGGGGATTCCCAAATACTGCTGTAACGAGAAGTGTTGTATCTTGGGATGAAAATGACAGTTGTTGGGTTTTAAAACATGATGGTAAGGATGAATGCATTTGCACATTCACTGAATATGATAAATCTGAGTGGGAAAATATGAATTTAATCGGAAATATTTATGATAACCCGGAATTGCTATTGGATTATAACAAATAGGTTACTACCGTTTAAGGAGGCAATAATTTGGAAAAATGGTATTACGAAATTATAGATTCATCTAATAATGAAACAGTATTTTATGTATCTATTGATTTACCTATCAAGGAAGAAAAGGTGTGTAGTATTCTTGGTTTAGACGGTTTTTCAGCAAAAATGATTACCAAAGACGAATATGAAAAAAATACTGACGATGAAACTTAAAAAAATGTTGATGATTTAAAAATTAAGGAGGAAAGATATGAGAGTACATTTATATAGAGGTAAACCTCTTCGTAAAGAAGACTATATACTCAATGAAAATATGCAATATAGTGTTGGATACTTTAAAGACGGATTTGTCTATGGTTCTTTGACTGTAATACATGATAAATACTTTATCTGTGTAGGTGTTGCAGGAGTTTTTTTAAACAGTTTAGTAAACAATGCAACGGCAACTCTGATTGAAGTAATACCTGAAACAGTCGGCGAATATACAAATTTGACCGATAAGAACGACAAAAAGATATTTGAGGGCGATATTATCAAACAAATAAATTCATATGACAAATTGGAAATGACAGGTTTTGTTCGCTTTTCTAAGTCATCACAATTTGTTATTTCTCACACTTATACCGAAAAAGAAAATTGTTATAAGAGAGGTATGAAAAAAGCATTTGCTATAAAAACAAATTGTGAGATTATCGGTAACATATACGATAATCACGAATTGTTGGAGGTGTAAGAATGAAAGCTTGGGAAGTGAAAAACAAATACGAAGGCTTTAATGCTGAAATTGTTTTTGCGACAACAGCAGGTAAAGCTAAAACAATTGCTTTAAGTATAAGTGAAGATAATTTAGATGATAGTAACTTCTGTGACCTTGAAGCTCACAGAGCACCGGCACTTGACAAATATTATAAGTCGGGCAAAACACACATGGATTGGTGTGAACCAAATGACAGGCTTGTGCTTGTTAAGGAATATGATTACTACTGTAGTGATGAGTGTTTTAGTGTAAAAGAGTGCTACAAGTGTATAGCAAACCAATACTGTCAAAGATACAAAGATTATGTAGAAAGGAATAAGGAATAATATGGATATAAAAAGAGCTGAAAAATGTTTTGCAAATCATAAGGCAACATTAACTGATTATGGAAATATTAAGATTTTAGATTTTAAAAATCCAAAATCTTCTGAATACAGAATAAGATTTCTTTTTGAGGAAGATTATTGCAGACTACATATATCAGGTGATTTAGGTGAACTGACTGCTACTAATTATTACAATATGACTTATGAAAAATTTAGTGATATGGTAAGAGATGTAGGCTACTTTGAAGGAAAAATAAATTGCCACAGCAGACCTCTTTACATTTATGATGAAGATGCTGTAAAAGAAGATGTTCTTGAACTTATAAAGGAAATGTATGGGCTTGAAGAATTAATAGAAGATTATAGAAATTATGATTTTTATTCTAATGAGGAAGTTTTGGAAGAATTTTACGATGATATTCTTTCTGATTTTTCTGATTCAACCGGTATAAGTTCTGAAGCTCGTAAAATCTTAGCGAAGTACATTGGTGAGTATGATGCCTATTCAGACGATATAGGTAAAAGAAAAACAGATATACTTGATTGGTATATGTTTGCTTTTCAGTTGGCACAAAAACAATTAAATGATGACAATGCAGAAATCAAAACACATCCGGCAGTTGAGACAGAAAAATACGCACATTGGATTAAACACAAACCCAATGAAGAACAAATGAAAGCATATCATGAACTTGGTTTTGGTAAAGCAATGGATGTAAAAAGCACATATTGGTCATGCTCGAACTGTAATTGTTGGGGAACACCGGTATATAAGTATTGTTCAAATTGTGGCCGCAAAATGAAAAAAGTAAAGGAGAATAACAAGATTGAGTAAAGATTATTATATTTATAAAGCATTAGAAAGGCATAGAAGATTTGCAACTGAAATTTTTGATAATTCTCAAAATATTATTGGCTGTTTTCTTATCGGTAGCCAAAATTATCATTTAAGTGATGAAGAGTCAGATGTCGATACGGTTGTTTTAGTTGCACCAACACTCAAAGAAATTGCTACTAACAAAAAGCCGATAAGCAAGACATATATTCAACCTAATGGTGAACATACCACAATTAAGGATATTCGCCTTTTTGTTGAAGGCATTAAAAAAGGCAGATTGGAATGCCTTGAAATTTTACATACTGTTTACTTTATAATCAATGGTAATTGGCATAATTCTGTTGTCTTTAATTATTATTTATTATATTTTATTAAACAAAACAAAGAAAAAATTGCTCGTCTTAATGAGAGGGCAGTAATTCAAGCTGCAACCGGAATGATTAAAAGTTGTAATCGTAAAAATGCAAAACCTAAAGATCTTTATCATTCTATAAGATTAAAAAGTTTCTTACAAAAATATATAAATAAAGAACCTTATGAGGTATGCCTTATTGGTGAACCCGATATGATTGCTTGTAAAAGAAAGTCAAATTTAACAAATAATGATTTAGTAATTCTTGAAAACAATGCAAAAATGGCTCAGGAAATATTAAACAATTTAGACGATTATAAATATTCCTTAACAGATGAAGAAAAAAGTGAAATTGAAAAAGAAGTTGATGCTTTTACAATGAAATTTGTTAAATACGGTCTATAAGATTATTACTGCTCTATTTGTAGACACTATTTGGGAAATGAAATGGAACTGAAATATGCTTGCTTACAGCCTAAATTCTGTCCTAACTGCGGACAATATTTAGATTGGAATGATTGAGAGGTGAAAAATCAATTTGAGTAACAGTAAAATACATACTTTATACCGGATATATTATGATAACATTATTGTTTATGTTGGAAGAACAAATCAACCTCTACAAACTCGTATTAGAGGACATTTATTCAAAAAGCCAATGCATCGGACTTTGGATATTAACCAAATTTCAAAAATTGAATATACCGAGTTCGAGTCCGAAGCAGATATGAACTTATACGAAATATATTATATTAATTTGCTTAAACCTGCTTTAAATTGTGATGATAAGGTCAAAGACGAGCTGACTGTTAAATTACCGGAAGTAGAGTGGAAAGAAGCTTACTTCAAATTATGGAATAAGTGGAAAAAAGAAATATCAGAAAAAGATAACGAAATTGAAAATTGTTATCAAAGAATCAAAGATATTGAGGAAGAAAAAACAATATTAAGAGGACTTAAAAGAATAGGTCAAATTTCAGAAAATGAATTTTGGAATAAAATGGATTTATATAATCAGGAACAAGACAAAATAAGAAATCAATGTAGGAAAAAAAGAGGAGAAACTTATTTTTGAGTAAATAGGTATTATGTGAGGTAAAAAATGACAGACAAGAAAATTAAATTAAAAATAGGCCGACAAATTTATAACATAGGTGCCAAGGATATTATTATGGATAATGGTGCTATTGTTCAACTCATAACACAAAAGGGACCATTCCGTGATTATTCTTATACGGTACCCACATTAAGTAAAAAGCTTTTTAAAGACCTTAAAACTTGCTGCTTTATATTCGAGGATCAAGAACTTGCTAAAAAATATAGCAATCTAAAGCTTGTATATTATAGGTTCAACATTGAACGAATGATAGAGATGGGCTATGAGGTTGCTGATTAAAACAAGGAAAGGATAAAATCGTATTATGACACGAAAAGAGAGAAACGACTTTGTCAAATGGACCAAAGGCTTGTCAGACGCCGAGCTCAAAGATACATATTATGATACAGTTTACTGTGATAGCCTTGGTTCCCAAACTGAAGCAATGTATGAACTGGGTTATGATATGCAGGATATAAAAGAACAAGAAGCGTTTGAAAAATTTTTGCATGAAAAAAGTGATATTTTGGAAAACGAATGCTTAAAACGCAACATCAAACTGTGGGAGAAGTAGAAAGGAGATAATTTTATGTTTTATGATGAGTATCAAGTGGCACTTTTAAGAAGATTGTTAGGACTTTTATTTAACACAGGGGATAATACAAATCTCTATTCTTCCTTGGTAGATTCTTTGTTAAACTCTGAGGAAGGCAAGTGAAATATAATGCTTGGTGTTTTTTTACTGATGTTTTTATCAATATTTTTGGTTGTTATTTTACTAATAAGTTTAGTGAACTTTGTTTTTTATAATAACGATTCTATGAAATTTGAAAACGAAGTTGAAAACTCAAATATAAAAAACATTGATTTTAAGTACAGAAATGTTTTTAAAAAATAAGAGGTGATAATATTGCAATCCATATTAGTTAATGTGAAACCCTTGGAAGCTAATTCTATTTGTGAAAAGAAAAATAATTTTATTGAAAGAAAAAGTCAACCAAAATTAGAGCCGCCGTTCACTTGTTATTTGTACTGTGGCAAAGCAAAAACAAAAAAAGATATAGTGAGCTTTTGTTACTATACCAAAGATGATTTTATTCTTTTTGATAATATTATTAATGGTAGAGTTTTTGGCAAATTTACCTGCGATTACATCCAAAAAGAAAAAGATTGTCAGAGAAATGATAAATCAGTATATTTTTGGCATATTAGCAACTTGATAATTTACAGACAATCTATTGAATTAAATGCATTTCTGTTTCCTAAATGGAATGAAAAAAGACCTTGTGATTATGGTTATTGTGAATTTGAAAATAAATGTTTGAAGAAGGGTATTTATTATGACAATTGCCCGAAAACAAAATTAAATAAAGCACCGGTATCATGGTGCTATGTAAATAAGGAGGGTTTATTTTGATTTTTATAGAAAAAGGTGATTTTTACTTAGGTCACAGAATAAAGGATGGTAATGGAAATATAATTCAACAAAACGGACCGGAATTTGAACCGGATGATAATGGCAGTTCTGTTATAGTGGGAAAACTTGATTCAGAAACAAGGAAACAAGTAGGTGAAGCAGATATTTTTGGCGATTTTAATGCAGCAGGTTACTTGAAAAAGGTTCTTGAATTGTTGACACCCGGAAGAACAATTAATATTCCGAATTTTAAAGAATTGTTTGTTTCTGCATCTAAGGATAATGTAGATATGTGTGATTATTGTGAAGGGTTACATTGTGATAATTGTATAGTGTCCGAATGGAAAGAGAGTTTAGAGGTGATGAAAAATGACTTGTAAAGATTGTATTCACTATAATGTGAGTCAAGACTACGACAATAGAGTTGCACTTGAATATGATTTTCAGGTTTTCAGATTTTGGAAAAAAGGTATTTCTTACTCGTGAAGAAGCGAAAAAAATATAAAATCGCATAAATAAATTAAGGTTTGAAAAGTGAAGTGAAATACATGAAATATATAACTGAAATGTTTTTATATATAAATTATTTTAAGAAAAAATTTAATATCAAAACACAAACCTTTAATCCGTATTATACGGCAATAGAAGGAGTAAAAAAATATTGTGAATACAATGATGTAAATTTAGACAAAAGAAACAAAATTGAAGATTACATTATTTCTTTGAATGTTCCAAACATTAAAATCAATATATTCAATCTTTTGTATCCAAATGTTAAATGTAATGTTACTGATGAAAGAGTTCAAAAATGTGATTTATCTATGCTGTCGGATTCACTTTTATTGAAATATCTTTTTATTATTTTTTCTACAATAAATTTTGTTTATAAAGATAATCTAATAGGTCTTAAATACAATGCTGTTATATGGAAGACAGGATTTCATAATCTTGCAAAACTCTGCAGAGGAAAAGTAATAGATAGTAAAACAATGACAATAGTTTCATATCCTTTTGATAAATTTTTTAATGTAAACGAAGTATCGGAAACAAAAGAGGATATTATTAAAGAACTTGTGGGTGAAAGCACTTATGTATATACAACCGACAAAAAAGATGGTTCTACTATTATAGTTTCACTTTATAAGAACAAACCTCTCATCACTACAAATGGTTCTTTTGAAAATGACCAGATTGTATTGGCAGAACAACTTCTAAAAAAGAAATATCCAAAATTTTTAAAGGAAATAAAGGAAGGATATACTTATATCTTTGAACTTATACATCCTGAAAACAGAATAGCAATAAATTACGGTGATGAAAAATCACTTTATTTACTTGCCGTAAGAGACTTAAGAACAGAAAAACTTCTTTCACTTGATGAAACTCATATCATTGCAAATGATTTTGGCTTTCCTGTTCCTCAAACATTTTCTTTTAAAAATCTTTCTGATATTCTTTATCTTGCTCATACAGAAAGAAATACTAACCGTGAAGGATGGGTACTTCGTATAGGAAAAAAAGATGGTGGAGAATTTATGCTCAAAATAAAATTAGATGAATACTTTGAACTTCACTCAGTTTTCAGTAAAATTACTCTTACATTTGTATATCGGCATTTGCTTGCAAATGACCTTGATGATATTATCATCATTGTTTCCGAAAATCAACAAAAAGAAATAAAGGAATATATTAAAGAAATTGAAATTATCAGAGAAAAAATAAAAGAAAATTCTGAAGATTTAACCGAAGATATTTGCAAAAGATTTGCCACTTCTTCGATAGCTGCAAAAACCGACAGAGAACTTACTGTCAAAATTATAAGTGAAATTATAAAAGAAAAAAGTATGTACGGAGATTTTGCTATTGAATATTTGAAATACGGAGACAGCGTTGAGGATAAAATACGAAAAATTCCTGCAAAAAAATTTAATAAATTTGTTGAGATTTTGAACGAAAAGATTTGAACAATATCATTAATAAAAGACAAATCAGCAAGTTACCGGCAAGTAAAATAACAAACTATAAAGCCAAATAAGTGAAAATATACGCTTTTTAGCAAGTTACCAGCAAGTTAAACTGAAAGGAATTAAAAATTATGGATAATAAAAATACAGTACAAATTAATTGGAAAACAATGTTTATTATTTTAGGTATTATAGTAGCTATTGTAGTAGCATTCTTCTTAACAAAACTTTCAATTAATACGACAGCAATAAACAAGGAAGAACAAATCTTTGAATCAGCATCGTCAATTAATGTTCAAATGGATACTCGAAACAGAAAAATCAAACAGGTTGCTCAGGTTGTTGAAAAATATTCTGATTATGAAAAAGGCATTATGACAGATTTCGCAGAAGCAAGGAAAGAAATCTCCTCCGGCACTGATAAAGCATCTACGGTTCTTAATGCTATTTCTGAGCAATATCCTGCGCTTAAAGCTGACAAGCAATATGAAAAGCTGAGTAATGAAATTATTTCCTGTGAAAACAAAATATCTGATTACAGAGAAGATTATAACCAACAAGTGAAAAGTTATCGAAAATATTGTAGAAATCCGGTAAATAAGTTTTTCCTTGGAAATTATAAAATGATTAATGATTCGGAATATTTGCAGTTTGATGAAAGTGTATCGGAAGTAGGGGATGTTTTTGAAAACTAAAAACGATAATGTACTGATTGATTGTGATACCTTTGCGGTAACAAAGCGTGAAGCTCTTGTTTCGATAATAATTGTTGTTTTACTAATTGGAATAGGCATATATACAACTTCTTCTATTATCAACAAAGTAGACGAACATAATTCAAAAGTAAATCGTATTCAGTGCTGCGATACTCAAGATATGTTTGACCATTTGGTCGATACTAATGCAGGAAAAGTAATTGCAAAGGCAAATGTAGTATGTACTAAACCCGTAGCTATGAACGATATAATATCAGGCGAATACTCTTATATTTATTATCAAAGAGAAAAATATGAAATGAAAACAAGAGTGGTTACAGATACATATACCGATGCTGACGGCAATACTCATACAAGTTCACATACAGAAACATATTACGAATGGGATACGAAGGATTGGAAATCAAAGTCAAGTAATGAAATTACAATTAATAATCATAAGTACAAACCGGAAAATGTATCGAAATATTTACCATATAAGTATTTAAGTGCTAAAGACTATAAAGGTAAATATTCTTATGAAAGTGGGAATTATATTTACTTGTCATCACACGAAAGAATATCATTTAAGGTCTATGAATTGACTTCTGCCGGTGTAGTGTATTGTAAACTTGACAATAACAAAATTGATTATGTTCGTAAATATTACCTTAACAAGGCAAGTCCAAAAGAAGTCAAAAAATCAATGTTGAAAAACGCTAATTCTGTTTTAGCTGTATTTTGGATAATAGATGCTTTACTTATATTTGGTGTTGTCTTTGTATTTGTCTATTTTGACAATAATTGGCTTTATGGTAAAAAGAAGGAGAGAAGTTTTGATGAGTACGATTGGTAAAATATTATTTGTGGCAATTATAGTTTTGTTAATTGTAATTGGTATAATTGTTTTTAAATGTGTAAAAAAATCAAACGATTATTTTAAAAAAAACGGACAAACTGGAACCGCCGTGATTGTTGGATACGATAGTGAATCTACAAACACAAATGTAAGACTTTCTGTTAAGGTTCTTAACTCTGATGATGAACATTCATACAATTTAAAAGGCATATATAATGTAAAGAAAATTGACGGCTCGTTAGATGAAAAATATCCGCATTTTTCTATTGGTGATGAAATTAAAGTTATTTATGCAAAAAAGAAAACTTTAGGCATCAAAATGCTTGATGTCAGAATTGATCAAAGTCAATATGATTATCCTAAAAAACAGGAGGAATAATTAATGGGTAAAGAATATAAAAAGTTACTATCTGAACGATTAAAAGATAAAGATTTCAAAAAAGAATATGATAAATTAATACCGGAATGTGAAAAAATCAAGCAGGATTTAAGGAAAGAAAAAAACAAGTGAAAATTGGACTCATTGATGTTGACGGTCATAATTTTCCAAATCTTGCTTTGATGAAAATTTCGGCATATCATAAATTAAAAGGTGACAGTGTAGAATGGTGCGTTCCTTTGCTTCATTATGATATTGTGTATCAGAGCAAATAAAATTATATTCAGAAGTTGTGATGATTTTAGTGATTATAATAAACTTTGTTGACTTATGCTAATGGTTCGCATATAATGAAGATTATAAATAATTATACAAAAATTGTTTTAAAACTGAATATCGGATACGACTCTCCGCACCTCTATTTTGTATGTGTCACAGTGAGAGATAATTTAACAGCTACAGAATAATTTCTGTGGCTGTTTTTTTGTAATTTTGTAATTTTTTTACTATATAAGTATGTAATAGAAAAAATATAATCTATTTATGGAAAGGATGATTAAAATTAAAACTATTTTATTTAATGAAAAGAAAAATCAAAAAATTGAAATATATCAGACAGATAATCTGATCGTAATTTTTAAAAGTGCAATCACAGATAAGAAATCAAATCACCATTTTGATTTTAGCGATATTAAACCAAAAATTACTGGTCAAAATATGTTGTGTATTTCACAAAATGGCTTCAGTATTTTATTAAATAAATTTTCAAATGAAAATAAGGCAAACGCATATGCTAAATCATATGCAAAATACCATTTAACTAATGAAGGGTATTGCGTTGCAAATTGTAAAGCGCAAGAACAAAAAAATCAAAAAATTGTACAATGCATGAAAAATGTTGCAAAACAATATCCTGATTTCTTTTGCGATTTAAGTGAGGATGTGTAACATTGAAAAGTATTCCGAAAAGCCAAAAGCTAATTCTTACATATATTGCCGAGGGAAAGCCAAAATATTATATTACAAAGAGTAAAACTGAAAAGAAATTCTATCTATATGAGCAAACGAATGAAGAAATTGTGTTTTTAAAGAAAAATTCAGTTTCGCCAACAAAATTCACTGAATGTTATTCTAAAAGCTGAGGTGTTTGATATTGAAAATAGAAGTTTTAAAAAGTGAATATTATAATTATTTAAACCTTAATGGCTATTACGAACCTGATATTGCTATTCATTGCGATACGCAAGAAAAAGCCGAAATACTTATGGCAATGTATTATGTCTTAGGGAAAAAATGGGGCGTAAATCCGATATTCCTTGAAAAAGAAAATAGATTTGTTACTCGTTGGAAAAAGAATAGAACCGACACCTGTTATCGAATTAGTGCAGAAGATGATAGTTGTCTTGTAAACGGTTCAAAAGCATATTATGAAAATAAAAACAATGTAGTTGTTGTTAATTTTAATGAAATATTTAAGTCTGTTGTTAATGAATTAACGGAAAATCCTGAAGATTATTATGAGACAAACACAAAGAAAAAAAGTCTATTTGGCAACAAAAAGAAAGAAATCATTCCGTCAAAATCTAATTCATCTGTTGAAGAAAAGATAATTAACGAGGTGTTACCGGACAATAACTCATCTGTTGAAACTGATAATTCAAATATTGAGTTTGCAGAAACAAGTTCCACCGGAGAAATTATTTCGGATTCAGATGTTCCTGTTCGGAAAGACACCTCTGAATCAGTTGATTTAGATAATGTTAATACAAATGCTTTTGATTTTGACAACAACGAAGATGGACCGGAGAAGGATACTAATGTAAGCACAAGTGATAAAGCAGAAAATACTAACGAGAACGGTATTTTTGCATTAGGTGATAAACAAATAAAAAACGAAGATGAAAATGATGATATATCAAATAATAAGAAGAATAACGATTTTATGAATAAATTCAACAAACTTGTTGAACAGTACGAAGAAAAAGATAAATCGGATAGTGAAGTTTCTAATAAACATAATGTTTTAAATTCTGATGTTTCAAGCGGTTTTCATGAATTGGATTATATTCCTATTATGAAACCTTTCATTGTTAAAAATGACATTTTTGAAGGAAGAATATTCCGATTTAACGAGAATTATTTGCGTGAAGAATTTAAAGCAAAAAACTTTTGGATTCAATGTAATTGTGAATGGGAATTGTCGCTGATTTTGAAATGTGCTTTTGATAATCAGATTGAACTTCTTTTTGAGGGTAATGATAATGATTAGAAAAAATAAAATTTTATGCGTTCTTTTATCATTTATTATTGTATTATCTTCTTTACCAATAATAAGCTATGCCGGAACTCCTAATATTCCAAAAAGTTTTTCTGTTGGTTTAGGAGGAACATTGACTATACCAGTTGATTTGTCAAATTGTTCAGGAAAGCAAAAAAAATGGAAGATCAATGGTGATGGTTCTGTTGCAACAATATCTTCAAATGGGGATGTTACAGGAAACAATTTAGGAACTGTGTCAGCCTATTGTTCAACGAGTGCCGGAGAAATCGCAATCTGCAAAGTTACAGTTGTTCCAAGTGCAAATATTTCTATTGATAAAGCTAATGTATCACTAAAGATAAGTGATACTGTTAAGTTAAATAGCACTGTTTTTCCGGAAAACGCAGTTCAAAATGTTATTTGGAATTCGCAAAATAATTCTGTTGCAACTGTTACTAACGATGGAATTGTTACTGCAGTAGGAAAGGGTTTTACAAAAATTACCTGTATTTCAACTGATGGAACAAATAATAATGCAACATGTAACATTACTGTTATAGAACAAACAACTAAACCATTAAAGAAACAACGAAAAAACAAATCAACTACTAAAAAGCGGAAAACAGAAGTGAAAACCACAACCACAAAAAAAGAAACTGTTTTGCAAACAGATAAAACAACAAAGAAAAAAATAAAATCTACTTCTGACAATTCTGTGAAAAGAAATGAAGATAATATAACTGAAGCTAAGACAACTGCTGCTTCTACAACAAAAAAAATAACTTCAAAAATAAATTTAATTGAAAGTACAACTTCATCACAAAATGAGAGCGAAAATGAATTTGATATAAATAATGGAGATGAAAGTGTAGCAGACAGCGAATATTCTTTATTTGCAATCAGTAAAAGTAAAAAACCAATTCAAATTACTTGGAATAAATTAGAATCGGTATCAGGTTATGAATTATATCAATCAGATAAAGCAAATTTATCAAAACTCAGCTTAATATATGACGGACCACAAAATTATTACAATAAGCATTTATATCTAAATGGAAAAAACTATTTTTTTGTAGTTCGTGGATATAGTTTCAACGATAAAGGTGAAAAAATATATATGAATTATTCCAAAGCAATTTACATAAAAGCAGTAAACAAATCAATAATAAGAAAAATATTTGATAAATTACAAAAAGATGTGTAAAAACTATTTTATTTTACTATATAACATCAGAAAAGAAAAACAGCATATTTTTTGCTTTGAAAATATTTTATAAAAAATATGTAAAAAAGCAAAATAATAACTATATAACATTGTAACAAAAGAGGAAATGAAATGTTAAATAAGAATTTTGTAGTAAAGGGTTTTGAGCTTATAGATGAAGAAAAAGAAATAATTTCATCAAAAGTAGACAAGCTTGATAAAAAAATAAAAATCAATACAGATGTAACGATTAAAATCAGAACAGCGGCGAGTGGAGACTACAAGTCAACTGTTTCGTTTACATTACTTGGAAAATTTATTAAGGGTGAAGGTAAAAATAAAAAATCACCTATACCGGCAGTAAATGAAGCCATTGATGATGCAATTCGCAAATATAGAAAGCTTAAGGATAATCGTTTTGAAAAGCAAGGAAATAAAATTTCTAAACTTCTTGAACCTAAAGCTGTTCTAAAAAATGTCAATATGAAAGAATATGACAACTTTGGCTCAATGTCTGAAAAAATAACAAAGAAAAAATATATTGAATTAAGACCTCAAACTATTGACGAAGCCATTGACGAAATGCTGTTTCTCGGAGAAAAATTTTATATGTTTAAAAACCTTGATGGTGAAACTTGTACAATTTTCAAAAGAAACAATAATCAAGGATTCGGATTGTTAGTGTCGAAGTAAGGAGTACATATTATGTTTAAATTAGAAATAAGAAGTGATAATTATAATATTTATTCTTCTGATTTTGATGAATTTAAGAGAAATGAAAATGATAAATATTCATTAAAAACAACTTATTATTTCCAAAATCGCAGTGATGCGATTAAATTCATTGAAAAATTTCTCGTCGATTTTTGTAAATATACAAAAATTCAAAAGGTTAATAACTGTCAAAGCATTTATCCTAATTCAAAAATAACTGATAATCAAAGAAAAACATTTCTACGCACAGTACGAAGGTTTGTTCCTGATTTCGGAAAAATATCACAATCTTATAAATGTTTTGATATATTGTTTTTTATATCTGGCGGAAGCGCAAGTAGAGTAACACCTTTAAGCTTCAATTTAAAGGAAATTAACTATGATTCTACTTTAAGCAATGCAATTAAAATTACAGAAAAGTATTCTAAAAATTTTGCATTGTTTATATTAAGTTCGCCTGAAGATGTAAAAAACATTTAGTATGATTTATTTGCGTATATAGCCAAATGCTTTAACTAAAAAGATTTCTTCGAGCAAATAAGTGGTCAGAAGGTTATTGCATTTGGATTATATAAATATAAAAACATGAAAGGAGGAGGATACCAATGATGAAGAAAATTCAGAAAGCACTCGCGATTTGTATGTCAGTAGCTTGTATTGCCGGTTATTCTACACCAGCTCTTGCTGCATCTACAAATGTAAACTCTGTCGGTTCTGTTGTTGCAGATGCAGCTGCAGACGATCAAAGCGAAAATAACTATGGTTCACAAGGAATTGTAGGTAAGGATGCTACACAGCAGAAAGAATCAGAATACTCTAAATATGCTAACACTGATAAAACAGTTGAAAACGGTAATGCTGCATCAACAGATGTTTATGCAACACAATCATCAACTTTCTCAGTCGTTGCACCGGTTGTACTCGTAATGGATGGTTCTGCCGAAAATGAAACTCATAAGGCTGTCGGACAAATTCAGGTTGCAGGAAACCTTGCAGGTAACGAATATGTTGAAGTGACACCGCAAGATGCTGATACACAAAAAGACGGTATTAACTTTGCATTGAAACAAACAGGCAAGAGCGATGTAGTTGCTACAATTGTTCAGGATAAAACAAAGTTCTGTACAGCAACAAGTGGTACTGTTGCAGACATGGATAATATGACTAAAGGTCTTACAACAAGTCTTGCAGATACTACAGCAACAATTACTGTTACTGCTGATGATTCAACTAAAAGCGGCGATGCCGGTATTTCAGCAGGTTCATGGCATGGTCAATATAATACTAATATTGCACTTAATGTAGCTGAATAACTTGGCAAAAAGTATTTTCTCAACCAAAACAAAAGTTAGTTCATCTTTCTTTTTGTACGGTTGAGAAAATTTGTATTATAAATATTATATGTGTATTTAATATTTATATTTTTTAAGGAGGAAAATATATTTGAAAGAAAAAAAGCTTAAAGAAGTGTTTGTTACAGATGTAAATAAATATCCATATTTGCATGAAATTCTTGATGATGAAGATGTTGAAAACTTAAAGATATTTAAGAAGGATAAAAAAATAATTCCATTCGATTATCTCACAAAAAAGCAATTTAAAGAAATTCTTGACGATGAAGATTGTCAGGCTAAAGTTATCGGTAATGTAAGACTTCGTGATAAGTATCATAGAGAAGTTAAAAATAAAAACCAAAAAACTAAAACAAAAAAGAAATCAAATGTAATAGGTTGTTTTCACACATATTTCAACGATGAATATATCGAAAAGCATCCTAATGAAGAGTTTAACGAAACTCATACATATGAATTAAATCTTTATAAGCCTAAAGATACATCTTGCATTGGCTATGCTTATATTGGTAACAATAAGTTTGTACGAATTGAAAATGAACATTATTTCTTTGTTTTCCTTCTTATCATGATTATGATTGCCGCTGTTGTTTTAGGTGTGTATCTTATTCCGAAAATTGATATTAACAAATCAAAAGACTTTGAAAACGGTGATTATACTTCACCAAATAGTTTCAATTTGTCATACGAAAATAACATTCAATTTGATTTTGTTAACCATTATACTATTGATAAGGAACATACTTATTTGCCAATCGGCAATCCTGAAAAAAATCAATTTTCTTATAAAGTAAAAGTATATCTTGTTAAACCAGATGATATAAGCAAAAAAAATTACCTTACTACCATAAAAGATAGCGATGGTAATGATATTCTCTGTTTTGATATGAATAAAAATGGAATAGTTGACAAAAACGAATCGGTTGTTGATGAATTAGTCTGGGAAACGAAACTAATTGAACCGGGTGGAAATCCGGCTAAAGTTGAGCTGTATGATATTCTCCCAAAAGGAACTTATTATTTGGCGTTTAAATATAGTTTAAGTCAGAAAGACGGTACTGATATTACAACACCGGATAATCAAAAATATTCGGTTCAAAACGGTTTTACGGCTGTTACAACTACAATTGATGTAGTTAAATAACATTATTGTTTATGCTGAAAGATAATGAAAAGGTTCTCAAACTAAAAATAAAAAAAATATCATCTTTTTTTCTTACATTTGGACTTGTTCTTTTCTTCTTATTGGCTATCAGACATTATGTCTGTACCCCAATATATATTCCCTCTGAATCAATGAGCGAAACATTACAAGTTAATGATTTGCTGTTGATGTCAAAAATTTCCTATAATGTTTCAAAACCCGAAAGAAAAGATATTGTTGTTTTTTCCTCTGATCAAGTTGATGAAAAGGAAACAATACTAATTAAAAGAATTATCGGTCTTCCGGGCGATAAAATTGAAATAAAAAAGGGAAATGTTTATGTGAATAATAAACTTCTTAGTGAGTCTTATGCTAAAAAAGACAATTTTTCCGGCACATTTGTTGTTCCAAAAAACAAATACTTTGTCCTTGGAGACAACAGAGAGGACTCTTTAGATTCACGATACTGGGATAATCCTTATGTAGATAAAGATGATATAATTGGCAAAGCGATTTTTAAATACTATCCAAAATTTGAAAATATTTATAAGAAAAAATGAAACAACCGTAGACATATGGGGATTGCTCAAATAATAGAGAAGCTATGTTTATATAGCGGATGTTATAAATTTATAAAAGACTGAAAGAACTGATTGTATTATGAGAAAATTATTGGCAATTTTGGTCGTGTTAGCCATAGTTGGAGCATTAATAGTCGGAATATCAGGAAAAGATATTGTTGATTATTGTATCAATTTTATGAAAAATCTATGTGTCTTTATTCTGAATTGGCTTAAACAGATAGCTGATTTTATTCAGGACTATATAATATCTCATGTGGCTTCGTAATATAAGGACACTCATTTGAGTGTCCTTGCTTTATTATAAATTAGAATAGAGAGGTAAAATATGATAAAAAATAAACTTATAAATAAAATTATAGCTGTTTCTTTGACGGCGCTGACATTATCAAGTTCCGCAGTACCGGCTATGGCAGCTACACAAAATGTTAATTCAATAGCTTCAGTCGCAGAAGATATTTCGAATTCACAAAAAGTAGGTCAAGATAAAAATCAAAGTAAGCAAACTAAATATAGTGAATATCAAGATGATACAAATGCATCAACTGATGTATATATCACACAAACATCAACTTTTTCGGTAACGGCACCGGTAATTGCAATACTCAATGGTCAACCTGATGACAGCGGTAATTATACAGGCGATGTAAAATACAGTGTTAAAGGTAATATTGCATCAAACGAAATTGTTAAGGTAGTTCCGGACAATTCGTTATCCTTATCTCAACCCGGCAAAGATGATATTGAATGTTCAATTGTTGGAAAAAATAATGAAGTTGCAAAAACAGAATTCACTTATGCTGATGGTCTTCGTGCTAAAAAAGAGTTAAGTCAAGAATACACTTTGACTACACAAGATATTACGGCAGGTTCATGGCATGGTAATTTTAACACAAATATTTCACTTGAAAACAATCTTAAATGGTATGATATTACAGATAAGATTGATTTAGCAAACGGTGAAAATGCTCGTTGGAATATGTTCGGTATACTGACGAAAGGCAATTCAAAAAATGAGTACAGAACGGTAAATATTCCTGTTCAACAAGGAGAAAAATATAGAGTAACTGGTGTCGTTTATGGTAGCGATAGATTGTTAACAGCAAGATCTGAACTTGGATATGGTTCTCAGTATACAATTGATAATCAAATGATTCCGGCAAACAATATCAATGGAACAGGAACTATTAAAGAACAAGTATTGACTATACCAGAAGGCGCAAAATGGTTATGTATATCATCATCAAAGTTTGCTTTGTCACAGTTCAAGCTTGAAAAACTTAGTGATGATTCTGTAAACATTACTTCTTATTCAAGTGAAAATTTCAAATGGGAATTTGATAAGCCATATTTGACATTTACTGTTGATGATACAAATGACAATATTGACGAAATTGCAAAAGTTTTTGCAAAACACAATATGCCTTGTAATTACGCAACACAGTATTCAAGAATTAACGGCACTGCAAATAACGGCGAAACAAAAAAAGATATATTATTGAAAGCCCAAGAATCAGGTAGCGAAATTTTGGCTCATCATTATCTTGTTCTTGATGATAAATCAACAGAAAATGATTATACCGAAATATACGAAAATATAAAAACACAACTTGAAAAAGCCGGCTTTATTGTAAATGGTATTATTGTTTCGGGCGGTTCAACATATTCGAAGCAAGATTTTTCTAAGTCAACAAAACATGCTTACGCTGCTGGTTACTTATATTCGGATTTAACAGCGACAAATAATGTATATAATCATAGATATTATAATAGCAGAATTTTTAATGACTCCGCAGATATTAGTTATTGGAAAACTCAAATTGATAATTTGGTGAATGACGGTTCTGGTTGGTTAAATATTGGTTCACATGTTGATGCGCAATGGTCAAGTGGTCACACAATGAATCCTGAAATGATTGATAAAATACTTACTTATTGTGAAGAAAAAGGTGTTGAGGTAACAACTTGGAATTCGCTTTATAATAATTGTGGCGTAAACAAATAATTTCTACATAAGTTCAGGAGGTTTTATATGAAAATAAAAAAAATAATTTCTATTATTTTAGCCAATATAATTATTTTCTCTTATGCAACAACAACTTATGCAGCAACAGAATACAAAAATTCATCCGGTTCTGTTGCGGAGGATATAACGAACACCGATATAGTAGGTGTAGATGAAAATCAAAATGCTCAAACAAAGTATAATGAATTTAATGTTGATAACAGTGCTATAACAAGCGTATATGTTTCGCAAGCTTCTACTTTTTCTGTTATAGCACCTGTAATTGCCACAATGAATGGAGAAGCAGACAAAAATGGAAATTATACAGGTACAATTAAATACAGTGTTACCGGAAATATCGCCGGCAATGAAGTAGTTACAGTAGAACCGGATTCATCCTTTGAATTAAAACAACCTGAAAAAGAAAATATTTTATGTAATATTGTATCAAAAGATGGAAACACTGCAAAAACTAAATTTACTTACGGTGAAGGATTAAAAATAGGTAATACAGTATCACAAGAATACACTTTAACTACAAAAGATGTAACGGCAGGTTCTTGGGTTGGATATTTTTCAACAAATATTTCTATTTCTGATTCGGAAAAATTTTATTCTTCAGTTAAAAAAGCTGTTGATGATGCTAATAATTTAACAACCGAGAATGCTGACATTTCTGTAAGTAATGTGAATAACGCAGTAGCAAGTCTTTTTGTGTCGAATAACAATGCTTATATAACTTTATTAAATGATGCAAGTGATGTTGAAGCACTAACATTAAACAACAATACAGTTTTGGATTTACAAAATAATTCATTATCTTTTAAAACAGGCAAAAATCTTGTTTTTAATAAAGACTTTACAATTCTAAACGGAAATGTTATTTCGACTGATACAAATAAAACAATTCAAGGCTCAACAAGCAATACGAGTGGTGAATTTTATTTGAATGACATTAAACTTACACAAAATGTTACTTCATCAATCAGTTTTACTGCAATAGGCGTTGACATAAGCACTCTAAATTCAACATTTAGAAATTTTAGTATAATTCAACAAGGAAACGGCAATAACTCACACAATACATTAGGAATTGCAACACGAAATAAAAGTACGGATTCAAACACACTAATTGATAATTTTAACTTTGACTCAACAATAACTGGCGGAGATTATCAGACTGCTGTTCAGCCATTTGGAAATACTGTAATAAGTAATTTTAACATTACTATAAATACCGTTAATGCAGGTACAAGGGCATTTAATGCTTCACAATCAGCTGTTAATTTCACTGCTAAAAGTGGAAATATTGATTTGAAAACAAATCGTGAAATAAACGATAATAAAACATTTGCAGTAAATATATGTGCTTCTGTGGCAAGTAATATAAAAGATGTAAATATAAATTTAAAAGGAAACACATCTGAAATAAGAGGTATACAGATTCCATCTAATTCTTACAATAATAAGTTAGAAAATGTAACAATAAATCTCGAATCAAATTCAAATAATATATTTGGAATTGCAACTTTTGGTAATGATTTAACAATGATTGATTCAGATATTCAAGTAAACTCGAAAAACGCTCAAAATGGTAACGCAATTTGCGGAATTACCGGAAATAATAAATATACAAACGAATATTTAAAAGTAATCAATTCAAAAATTTCTGTTAATTCTGAAGGAAATAATCAACCTGTTGTTAGCGGAATGGAACTTTGGAAATATGATTTAGATGTCAATGGAAGTGAAATCACAACGAATTCTGTCAACTCAAATCAGGATTACGGAATTCAAACTACTAATGAAAATATAAATATTGTAAATACTAATGTTACTTGCAATACGAAGAATGTAACCACCGGTGCTGCAGTTAAAGTTGAAAATGATTCAAATGTTACAAATAAAAAAACCTATATAACAAAATCTGATATATACGGAACACATAATGGTGTTATTACATCGGAAAAAAATAAAACTGAAATTAAAAATTCAAATATTACTTCTGCAACTGAACCAATCACAATTAAAGAAAATACTGATGTTTATGATTCAAAAATTAAAACTATCAATAGAGATAAGTATAGTGCCAAAGAAATAGGTCCTTCATTTTTTTCAGTAAAAATCATAAGAAGTGATAATAATGATTCGGCTCGTAATACAATAAATTTCTATAATTGTGAAATAGGAAATCCTATGGATGATGTTTCAAATTATTCATATTACACTTTTCTTACCTATAATGATAGTTGTACATCATGTCCTTTCGATGTTAACATTTATGATTCAATAACATATAAAGGTAAAACAAATTATATTTATTTAGGTACACCTATTTCATCTTTTGTGAAAAAGGGAATAAAAAAATCGACAACATATAATCTATATGGTTCAACAAAAATAATGAAAGATAATCAAACTGAAATATCGAAAGAACAGATTGCATCGGATATTGAATACTTTAATGATCAAAATAACTGGACTTATCCAATAAGAGGTAATGCAAGTGATTCTACACCAGATGATGAAAAGTATTATGCATCATTATGGACTCCTAATAGAATTATTGAAGCGCATTATTATTGTGCAGACGGTACACCAAAGTCATATGCATACGAAGATACATGTGGATTGCATGATAAACGATGAAGATGAAACAAAAGAGAGAAATCGTTATTGATTTCTCTCTTTTGTTATGTACTTTTTTGTTTTTTTTACTATATAAACATGAATAGCAAAGGAGGATTCTTATGAGTACAAAATCAATAAAAATAGTGACAATTTTAATTTCGATAGCACTAATTACCTGTGTAGCGTTTTTGTTAATATTTAAAATAAATGTTAATAATTCGTATAAACAAACTAATCAAGTTATGCAGAGTGTATTGGTGAAAAATTCAAAAGATGAAAATGATGTCGATTGGGAAAAATTGAAAGCGAAAAATAAAGATGTTATTGGCTGGCTGTCGATAAACGACACAACAATAAATACGCCTATTGTTCAATCAACAGATAATTCATATTACTTAAAGAAAAATTTTAACAAAAAATATTCTTTTAACGGTAATCCATTTATTGATTACCGTAATGATATGAATATAGGTGATACTAATACTATTATATACGGTCATAATATGAGAGATAGTCAATTATTTGGAGAATTACTTGACATATATAAAAACTCACAAACGGCAAGTAATTACAAAATAATAAAATTGAAAACACCTAAAAGTGTACACAAATATGCAATAATTGGAGCTTTTTATACTAATTCAGAACCTAAAGATGATAATGGATATGTTTTTGAATACAATTCACCTAATTTAGACGAAGGCGATTATGCTGACTTTTTAGCACAACTTGAACAGAGATACATATTTACATCCGGTGTTGATGTGAATATGTCTGATAAACTTCTAACTCTTTCTACATGTGCTTATCAATTTAAAAATGAGAGATTTGTAGTTGTCGCAAGAGAACTTCGTAATGGTGAATCAGAAAATTCAATAAAATTCAATTTTGAAGATGTAAATAATCCGAGGTATCCCGACAAATGGTATAAAGTAAACCACAAAAATAACATTTACAAAAATTTGCCTAAATGGTCATTAAGCGAGTAATACATATTTTGAAAAAATATAGGAGGTGAAAAATACGATGTTTAAAAAATTGATTAACGAAATCAAAAAACTTGAATCTTTAAAACAAGCTAAACTTGAACAAAAAGCTAAACTTGATGCAGAAATCAAAATTATTGAAGCTAAATTAAAGCCAAAATATGCAGCAAGAACCAAATATGAAGAAGCTGAAAAAATGGCTCAAGAAGCTTTAGATTTTGATACGAAGGAAGAATAATTTGGAATAATCGTTTGCAATATTCTCGTGAGTTTGGTTATGAGAGTACTTACTAATTACAGACAATTCTAAAAAATAATTATGTAAAAACGCATTTTTTTTACTATATAACCATGTAGCAATAAAAAGAAGTTGTTTGCTATATCATTTTATCTCTGCGGAGGTACAGTGATTTAAGTGATCGTGTTAAGTTACTTGTGAGGTGCTTAACTTGGCATAAGATATTTTTTCGGTTTTAGCCTTGTGCATGAATGCACTAAATCATAACCATACAAGTAATAACAAAAAAGTTAGGACTTTTTGTATTGGAAGGGTTGCTGACCTTTCCGTAGTTTTTCTAATGATTTAAAGGAAGTTTAGCAAAAGTGTACATATTACTTTACTGAATTTAATCACCGTCATTAACACGCTGATAGACAGTATTTCTCCCACAATTCGGGAAGTAAAGAGATCTATTGGTTGAAAGTAAATGGATACGGCAGAACAGTGCACATCTGCCGTATCACGATTATTAAATGTGCAGATATAATGTAAGAGGTTTTAGAGCAGTATAAAATTGCATGGTACTAAAAAATAGGAATATAGCCAAACGGTAAGGCAACGGACTTTGACTCCGTTATTTGTAGGTTCGATCCCTGCTATTCCTGCCATCAAAAAATCAACACAGACAATTCTCCTCATTCAGTATAATATAAAAAAACGGAATTCTACATAACAAGGCAAAAGTTTTGTTGATTTCTTTTGCTTTGTTGTAAAAAATAATGCAGATATGATGTAATCGGTAGCATCTTACTCTTCCAAAGTAAGTGAGCGAGTTCAAACCTCGTTATCTGCTCCAAAATATTCTCCATTAGTTCAGAAGGTAGAACGGTAGACTGTTAATCTATATGTCATTGGTTCGAATCCAATATGGAGAGCCAAACGGACCGTTAGCTTAGCAGGTAAAGCAACCGGCTCATAACCGGTAAACCATGGGTTCAAATCCTATACGGTCCACCATATGTGTCATTAGCTCAGTAGGTAGAGCAACAGACTTTTAATCTGTGGGTCAAGGGTTCAATTCCCTTATGGCACACCACTTAATAGGGCTGAATTAGCAGCCTGATACTATCGTTAGACATTTTTGTTTGATAGTGATGAATAAGCAAAGGTTGAATAGTTAGTTCGTTTGCGGCTATGTCAGGATGTAATAGAGCTATTTAACAATGCTTAACTTTGTAATTTGAGGTTTTAGAGCTATCTAAAATTACATGGTACTAAAAGAGAAATATATCTTTTTGTTTTAGAACTGTATGAAATATGCGTGAACTACCATACACCATAAAGGTATGTGTTTTTATTGAAAATATTTTATAAAAAAAACGAGGGTTGTCTGTTACCGGATAGCCCTTTTAAACTAATTGAAAGGAGATAATTATGTCAAAAATACTTGTAATTACTGAAAAATTTAGTCAAGCTAAAGCTTTAAGGGCTGGGTTAAGACAAAACATAGAAGCAAAAACATACAGTAATTCGTATAACAAGTCTAAAAATCCAAATTTGTATTACGAAGGTGATTCGACAATTATTGTTCCTGCACATGGTCATTTATTTGAACTATATGATATTCCTGATTATCTTGAAGGAACAATTCAAAAAAATGAAAATGGAAAAACTAATTGGAGAGAATTTAGTGATAAAATACCTTATATACCGGAAACATTTAAGTACAAACTTAAAAGCGGTTGGGAAAAAGGTCAATTTGAGTTAATTAAAAAATTGATTAACAGAGATGATGTCGAAAAAATATATAATTTTGGTGATCCAGATGCGGAAGGTGAACTTCTCATAAGAGAAATTTTAATACACGCTAACAATACTAAACCTGTCGAAAGAATTGAAACCAAATCACTTGTGCCATCTGAAATAGCAAACGAATATTATCATCCATATAATTCAAATAATTATACATATTTATATTTTGAAGCATTAGCACGACAACAGACAGATTGGCTTACAGGCATTAACTTTACTGTTATGTTAACTTTGAAATCGGGTGTATTCTTTCCGGTGGGTCGTGTGCTTGTACCTATTGTTAGATATGTGTATAACAAAGTGAACGAGCATGAAAATTTTGTTCCTGAAATATCATATGGTATCAATGTGAATTTAAAAAGGGATAAAAAGAAATATATAATAAGTTCATCACAACCTGAAATATCATTTGCAAAAGATGAAAAAATCTTATGCGATAAACTCAAAAATGAACTTCAAAATGGTATTACAGTTGTTACAAAAGTTGAAAAGAAAAAGAAAAATTTTTCTCCTAAAAAATTATATTCAACTTCAAAAATTCTTGGCGATATGAGTTCAAAATACGGTTTGTCGATGGATATGACAACTAAAGCACTTCAAATCTTATATGAAGATGCAAGAATAATGTATCCACGAACAGACTGTGAATATTTGCAGACTTGTGAAATTGACAACACAAGAAAAACAATAGAGGGGCTTATAAGCGCAGGATACCCTTTAAAATTTCATACTAAGAAAAGTGTTTTTGACGATAAAAAGTGCGGAGAAAAAGGCGAGGGAGGACACACAGCGATCATTATCACTAATAAGTTCTTTAGTGACAGCGAATTTGAAGCTTTACAACCATATGTACAAGCGGTATATCTTGCGATATTTAATCGTACTATATCTAATTTCTGTGATCCACCTGATGTTGATGAAACAACAGTAACGCTAAAAAATGGTGATTATACTTTTAAAATTAAAGGCAATGTTGTTAATTCACAAGGCTTTTTTGAATTTGAGCCAAGAGCATTATCAGATGAATTACCATATTTTGCCGAGGGCGAAGTAATTAAGGGTGCTGAATTTGAAACAGTTCAAAGAAAGACCAAAGCACCGCCTATGCCTACAAATAAAAATCTTACCAAATATCTTGAAAATCCTAATGACAATTATAATGCTGATTTATCACCGATTTCTGATACTGAAGAATTAAATGGAATTGATGAAGAACATTATTATGAAAAAATAAAAAACGGTGCAACAATAGGTACTCCTTCAACTATCGGACCTACTGTAACAAAGGCGATAAGATATGGATATATTACTGAAACAAAAGGCACTTTGAATATTACCAAAAAAGGTAAGGCTTTGATTGAAACATTAGACAGACTCGATTTACATAATCTCGATGCTAATCGTACAGTTGAATTAAATAAAACAATTAAGCAAATCGGCAAAAAGGTTTATACGCTTGAACAAAATAAACAAGCAATAAAAAATGAACTTTGGGAAGCATCAAAAGTAATGCGTGCAAAAAACATTGTTGTTTCTGTTGATGATTTAAGAGAACCTACTGAAACAGTTGGCAAATGTCCTTACTGCGGTTCTCCTGTATATGTCGGTAAAAATTCATATTATTGTGGAAACAAGGAATGTAAATTTTATTTATATAAGGAAGATAGCTTTTTTAAAAATGTGTTAGGCAATAAAACAATTACAAAAACCCAAGCAAAAGGATTTCTTTCATCTAATAGACAAGCTAAAGTTACATCCATAAAAAGCAAAAAGAAATTTGATGAAAATGGAAAGCCAAAAGTATATGATGCAATAATCACTGTCGATTTTGAAGGCGGCAAAACAAAATTTTCATTTGGCGAATTTGCTGAAAAGAAAAAAATCAAAAAAGGAGGCAGTAAAAAATGACAACACTTACTTTAATTTTAGTATTGCTTAGTATTAGTATTGTCGAATCTATTATATTCACTTTAGCAGTTAAAACTTACAAAGTATTTTTTAAAATCATAGGGTTTGTTGCCTTTATCGCAATCATTGTTATAGCGGCATTTTTCTTTTATAAATACGGATATATTATGATTTAATGAAAAGTAGAAAGGATTTATAATGTACATATTAACTAAAAAAAGATTTAATGTAGAAAGTCAAGAGGAAGAAATTCAATATTATACAGGAAAAAACAAATATGTTTTAGGCGAATGTCATTATGGTTTATCGGATTCAATTGAAGAAGCAAAAACATATTCAACGAAAAAAGATGCTGAAGAAACTGCAAGGGTTTTAAAGACATTAACTGTTTTTCCTGTTGGAAATGATTTCCAAATAATTGAAAAATAATATTAGGACTAACATAGAAGCCTGACAAGAAAAAATATCAGGCTTCTATGTATTTTTTTGATTTTATTACTATATATACTTACAAACGAAAGGAGCTTTTTACATGAAAAATAAACACATCATAAAAACACTATCAATATTTTTGGTTATTGCTATGTTATTAACAATCTCTCCAATATGCGCATTCGCAAACGATAATTATTCTGAAGTTATTAACAATGCCGGAAAAGAAATTCAACAACAAATGATTTCTCGAAATAATGAGTTCAAAGTTTCATTTGATTTACCAAAAACATATAACACAACAAAGGTATCAACAGATTTATATGAAAGTATTTTTGTTGATGATAATAAAATATCGTTAAAAGCCGGAGATTACTTGGCGTTTTCTTATGATCAAATTGAGTATAGGGGAGAAATTTTAGAATCAGGCAATAATTATAATTATATATTTACAATCTCAGCAACTTATTATGACAATTATAACCAAGAGCAATATATTGATTTAAAAACAGAAGAAATTATAAATTCACTAAATCTAAATAATTTATCGGAATACGAAAAAGCAGCTAAGATTAACGAGTGGATATATAATAATGTAAAATATGATTACAATGTGGTTGATTACTTGCCATTTACGCCTTACAATGCTCTTGTTTCAGGAAAAGCAGTATGCCAAGGATTTTCTACTCTTACTTATTTACTTGCTACGAAAGCAGGATTAAATACGCATATCATAAGAAGTGATAATCATAGTTGGAATGTAGTTGAAATTGATGGAAAATGGTATTATTGGGATACAACATATAATAATTCTGCAAAAAATCCCAATAAATACTTTTTGGTTTGCTCAAAACACTCATCCGGAAAAATCGTTAATAACAGTAGAAAAAATTTAGAATTTTTTAACAAACACAAATTAAGTGATACCTGCTATATCAACTGTAATAGCAATAAAAAAAAGAATAGCAGTTCTACTGTGAAACCCAATATTAAAAATTTAAAAATCAAAAAATCAAAAAACAAAATAAATATATCTTGGAAGAAAAACAAGAATGTTACCGGCTATCAGGTCCAATATTCCACTACTAAACGATTTAAGAAAAAGAATACTAAAACAATCACAATAACGAAAAACAAACCTTCTGCATCTTTTAAAAGACGAAAAGAAAAAACATATTATGTAAGAGTTAGAGCATATAAATCAAGTTGCAAAGAACACAAAAAATATGCTTGGTCAAAAATAGTTAAGGTAAAAAAATAGCCGTCTGTTATGTTGACATTGTATTTAATTTAATATATAATATTTGTATAAGTTATAGTTATAATATTAAGTTATTTTTTATAGACAGTTATTTTTTGATTGGTTTTTCAAGGAATAACTGTCTTTTTTTATGCTCATTTTTACGCTTTTTGTGTATTAGTGAGCATTTTTAATGTTATTTATAATTTATAAATTCTAATTAAGGAGGAAAGCATATAAAAGTATGCATGATTTGTTTTGACTGATACTGTTGTCGGAAAAATCATATACGAAAAATTCAGAAATGATGATTTTTCCATAGTTGTTGTTCAATTAGCAGGTGGCGATACGATTACTGTAAAAGGTTATCATTTGCCGACAGACAATATGACCTATGAATTCAGCGGCACAATTACTGATGATAAAAAATACGGTCCAACACTTTCTTGCGATATATATAATATAGTTGCGAGAGACAAAAATAATATCGTGAAATTTATCGCAAAAAACATTGACGGTATTGGTAAAGTTACTGCAAATAAATTTTATGATATGTATGGAATGGATACTTTTGATGCGTTAAAAGACCTTGATAAAATTCAAAAAGTAATCAAGAGTAAAAGAACAGCAGAAAAAGTATTTCAGTCCGCTTCCATTGTATTCATTGATAAAGATGTGTTATTTACTTTAATGAAATATGATATTTCTAACAAGGTAATTAACGATATTGTTACAGATGAAAATATGAATATTACAAAGGATATATTAACAAATAATCCTTTTGTATTAAATCGCTATAAAATAGGCTTTTTGAAGTTAAATAAAATGGCAATTGATTTTCAATGTAATTTAAAGTCTTACGAGCGAATATCAAGCTGTATCCTATATTTTTTAAGAGATTATATATCTCTCAGTGGTCATGTTTTTATTGATTACGGCAATTTAATTCAAGGCGCAATTAAATTGCTTAATAAAGATGTACCTAAAGAAAATTTCTGTACGAAAGATGATGTGAACAGTGTTCTTCATGCGTTAAGGCATAACAAAGAACTAATTGTAGAAAAACTCAAAGATAAATCTTTGAGAATATATGATGCAGAATCTTTTACAGAAGAAAATGGTATAGCCGAAACACTAATTAAATTAGTAAAAAAACAACCCACTAAACATTATTCAACTGAAGTGATTAAAGAATACATCCAAAAATACGAAAAAATATACAATGTCAATTTATCCGAAAAACAGAAACTTGCTATTAAAACAGTAATGAATAACAATGTTTGTGTAATTACCGGTTCAGCCGGTACAGGTAAAACTACTGTATTGAAATTTTGCATTGATGTTTATAAAGAACTGTATAATTCAAACAATATCTGTTTATTGGCACCAACAGGCAGAGCAGCAAGAAGAATGTCAGAAGCTACCAAATGGGAAGCAAAAACAATACATTCAAAGCTTGCAATTGACAATGAAGGGGCTGTTAATCAAGAAATTGATGAAGATATAGTATTTATTGATGAAATGTCAATGACCGGAAGCAGTTTGTTTTATAAAATTCTTAATAACGCTGCGCCGCATACAAAATTTGTATTTTTGGGAGATCCTCAACAATTACCAAGTGTTGAAAGTGGTAATGTATTATCGGATATAATTAACTCAGGGATTGTTCCTGTTGTTAAACTCGATGTCATTTATAGGCAGTGCTTAAATTCGCTGATTATTTCAAATGCAAATAAAATTATTAAAGGAATAAGAGATTTTGATACCGGACCTGACTTCGTTTTTATTGATAAAACCGGTTCGGAAAATATTCAAAAAGAAACTGTAGATGTTTTAAAAGATGAATTGTTCAACGGAAATTTAGATTTGGATAATATTCAAATCATAACTCCAATGCGTGAAAAAGGATACTTGTCAGCAAAGCAAATAAATTATGCTTGCCAAAACTTAATAAATCCTTTGCGTACAGGACAAATTTCGTTTAAAGCTAACGGATACGAATTCAGAACCTATGATAAAATTATTTGTCAGAAAAATACAGATGATATAAAAAACGGTGATATTGGGTTTATTGAAGCAATATATAAGGAAGATAATACTATTAAAGCTGATGTTTCTTTTTATGGTGGCACATTTGATTTGACACTTACGAAAGAAAATTTCAAGGAACTTAATTTTGCGCTTGCTTACGCAATAACAGTCCACAAATCACAGGGAAGTGAATTTCAGGTTGTTATTTTACCTGTTAGTAATGAAAACAAAATAATGTTAAAAAGAAATTTACTCTATACTGCAGTAACGAGAGCATCCGACAAAATGATGATTATAGGTTCACGAATTCATTATTGGGATGCTGTAAGTAACAATGTTATTACACCTCGTAATACTGCTTTAACCGGTAGATTACAAAAGAAATTTTTAAATAATTAGAGTCATTATCCTAATGTTGGAATAATGGCTCTTATTTTTTTCGGAGGTTTTTATGAAAGAAATAATTAAGTTTTTAAAAGAAGATAAGGGCTTTAGAAAAGAAACAATTATATTCTTATCAACAATAGTTGTAATGATTGTTGCATTGATAATCTTTATAAAAATAAATTTACATTAAGGAGTTATGTGATTATGAATTTACTTGAAAGTAAAATTAAAGGAAAAACAAAATTAAATCCGACAAGGCAACTGTTAATTGACAAGTACATTGAGGCACTTGAAAGTAACAGGATACCGTTTGAGTACGGTTGGTATGTGGAAGGAATGCCCGAAAACGGTATTACTCACAGAAAGTACAATGGTATCAATGCTATTTTGCTTTCTTTTATTATGCAGTCAGAAAATTTGGAAGGAAACCGTTGGTGTACTTTTAATCAGATTGCAGATAGAGATGGAAAATACCATCCAAACGAAAAATGGCATCTTGTTAAAGGCAGTAAATCGGTACCGGTTGAACATTGGTACTTATATAACACTGAGGAAAAAAAGAAATATACAATTACTGAATACAGACAGGCAATCAAAGACGGTAAATATACCGAAAAAGATTTCATATGGCGTTCAATGACATTTCATGTTTTCCACGAAAGTTGTATTGAAGGCATGCCTGCTGCTGAAAAGCACGAAATGCCTCAAATTACCCGATTAGATTTCATTGATACATTGATTTCTAACTTGGGCGTAAAGTACAAGGAAGAGGGTAATGATGCTTATTATTCACCTTCAATGGATACGGTAGTTATACCACCAATGAAGAATTTTAAGAATGAATATGAGTATTGTACTACTCAACTTCATGAACTTTGCCATTCGACAGGACATTCAAGCAGACTTGCAAGAGATATGAGCACAGGGTTTGGTTCGGAAGAGTATGCAAGAGAAGAATTAAGGGTAGAAATTGCTGCCTCGTTAATTGCTTGCGATTACGGTTTACCGGCTTCTGAATCAAATACCAACAATCATTTGGCTTATGTTCAATCGTGGATTGAAACACTTAAAAATAAACCTGATGAACTTTTTAAGGCTATTAAGGATGCTGAACAGATTGCCGAGTATATCAAAGAAAATTGTGAAGTAAAAGAAAAAGTTGCTTAAATAGGAGGAAAAAGTAATGACATTACTTGAAAGTAAAATTAGAGCTTTTCTCAAAGATTATGAGAATGTTGTAATTAGAAAAAAAGACGGCAAGTATTATTATGACTTGTCTTGTGATATTGATGATGATAAATTCAGTAACGACCGGATTAATGAAATTTTAATTTCAGATAATCCGATTGAAACTCTTTACCATAAAATCAGAGAAGCGTATTATCCAAGGCTTTTTGATGTTGAATTAAATTTGATTGCTGCTGATTTTAGCAGAAGTAAATATGGCTATACTGAAAAGATTTGTGATGCTTTTGATTGGTTTTACGATAATGTAATTCTTGATTATTCAAAATTAGCAGAGCATTTTCTCAAACAAAAAGTTTGCACCAACATTTTTCTCGATACCGGTGATAAAGCAAATAGATATGAGGATAATGATATTTATCCATCCGGCTATGGCAGATATGATGAATTGCATGACATTTCCGACAAATCATCTGTTCTTTGGCTTGCTAATCAGCAAGGATACAGTAAAAATGATTTTCTTGATGTATTTGAAAGTGAATGTAGTAATACCAAATCAGGACTTTTGTACGATCTTTATCAAGAATTGCTTAATTCTTATAACGGCGGTTGTGTTGCTGTATTAACTGAAATGACATTGCAGCAGATGATTGATATTAATGAAGCAAAAAATGATAACATTACTGGCTTCGTTACTATTGACAAGAATACATCTGTCGGTCTTTATGATTATGCAAACGGCGGTGGAGGTCCTTTTGATATTGAATTGGAAAAAGACCTTAATATTCCGATTGCTTATATTGGCGAGTGTCTTGCTGATTCAACAGTAGGTAGTATTCAAAATTGCACTCTTGCAAGTGTATATGGTACTAACGAAGCTTTTTGGCAATACGGCAAAAAAGAACCAGAAATATTGATCCCTGATATGGATAAACTTACAAATTTTGATATTTTTTCTTGGTGTAGTACATCACCAAATAACCGTGTTTTGGAACATGTCTACTTTAACCCTGATGCAAATTCAGGTTTTCAGTTTGTATATGACATTATACAAGATACAGAGGTGATAAAAGCATTTGAAGAGTCAAGCAATAGCAAAGAGTTCTTTGATATTATCAATAACTGTGAGAGAAAAACAGAGCTTACAGATATTGACGAATTGTCTCTTTTTAAAGAAATATATATTAAATATTGCTTTGAAAAGAATTCTTCTTGGTACTACGGTACTAATGAAGAAACATATCAGAAACTTTATAAGGTTTTTGTTAAATCACCTGAAGTGGTTATTGACAAATCAATTCTTCAAATGGATGAAACATTCAGGTATCAACTTCTTGGCAGAATGCAGACGGATTGTAATTACTTTTTAGGTAATGGTGACGGTCATAACAAATATCTTTGGAGTGGTAATGTGGAAACTCAAATTGCTTATATGAGAGCACTTTACGATAGTTTTCCTAATGAAAAAAAGCCTAAATGGATTTCTATTGAAGATATTGACAATTACCAAAAAGAAATGATTGAAAAGGAGACAACAAAGAATGCCTAATTGGTGTGTAACGGATATTGAGGTATCCGGCAAGAAAGACGAATTGTCAAAATTATATGATTTAATTAACACTTGGGGTTCAAAATCATTAGATGGGGATTCAAATGAAGATTATTGCTTTTTTAGATTTAAAGATGTAGTTGAACTTACAAATATTGTTAAGTATGCAGAAATCTTTACTGAAGATAAACTAAATAGTTTATCAATAAGAGGCAATCTTGAAGATATGCAAATTCAAAATGATGGTAGTTTGCTTATTCGTGTTTCAAGCCCTTGGAATCCAATGTTGTTAATGTGGGTTAGAATTTTCGATAAATATTTAACCGATTATACGATGTATTATATGTCGGAAGAATCAGGAGAAGATATTTATATTACAAATAACCCTAAGTACATTGGTACATATAATTTTGATGTTAAAGATTATGATAGTTTGGAAGAAAAACTTGGCAAAGGCAATGTGCCTGAAACCGAAAGTTATGTTTCCGAAAAACGAATCATTGAAATTTTGCAGAATCTTCTCGAATCAGAGTCAAATGATATTGATGAGTTAATTACTAAATTTAATTCGTCATATTTTATTGACGATATTTCAATAAATAAATTTGATTTTGTTGCAATTGAAGATATTTTGTAAAAAAAATATTAAGCAGTAGGAGCAATCCTGCTGCTTATATGTATTGAAAGGAAAATTATATATGTTACAAAACGAAGAATTTAAAGCTTTGGTTGATGCCGCAATCGACAGTAATGAAAAAGCAAATCAAGTTCTTGCTGATTTGTACAACAATTTTAAAGTTTAAATAATTAATTGCAGCAGGATTTCTCCTGCTGCAAACGGAGGTTTACTATGAAACTTATAACTAATGAAATAATCAAATTGTTTGAGAAGTATCCTATTGGAAGTCAAGACGGAAAGAGAGGAGATGCAACAGTAATTGTTAAATTCTTCTATCCTGCCGGTGCGGCTACATGGTTAATTACCGAAGGCAATTTGATTAAGGATGAAAACGAAAATGTTTCGGATATTGAAATGTTTGGTTTCTGTTGCCCTATGGGCGTTGAATACGGTGAGTTAGGTTATGTTATGTTATCAGACCTTGAATCAGTTGAAGTAATACCGGGATTAAAAGTTGAAAGAGATTTATATTTCCCTAATGGAAAAATCAATCTCCGTGATGCTTGTATGAAATGTTTCAGGACCATTCCTGAATTGTTTGACTATCCTTTGTATTACTCAATTTATCAACTTAAAGAAAATGATGATAACCGTCATCTTCGATTTGCAGGATTTAATGAACTTGAAAATGGTTTAGCAGATATTAAAGCTGAAAACTATTATCAAGTTTATCGTGACAAATATGAAGATAATATTGATATGAAAGATCTTCTTAAACAAGTTATTTTGTGTGATGTGTTATATCGTATGTTCAATTATCCTACTTTACATGGTTGGTATGGTCATTCCGTATCAGTAGGTGACATCATTACTCTTGAAAAAAGGTGATATAAAATCTGCATATTATGTTGATACTGTCGATTTTAAACAGTTACCTGATTCACTTGTTGATGAACTTAAAACCGAGCAAAATAATTATCTTCCAATTCAACTCGTTGCGTTTATGAAGAATATAGACTTTTATGAATTTAACGACAATCTTGAAATCGGACAAACAGATGAAGATGCCATTGAAGAGGTGCAAAAAGAGCTCAATGATAAAAAAGCCCGTGAGGGTATTTTAAAAACATTGAGAGAGTATTTGGAAGATATGGAAACTATTATTTCAAATACAACCATTAAAAAGGTTAGTCTGATTAATGACAGCTTAAGAATGCAATATCTTATAAGAATGGTATCTCAATATCAAGAAGAAACGGAGGACAACAATGGCTAAGTTATATTTCAGATATGGCGCAATGGGTAGTTCAAAGACTGCTAATGCTCTCATGGTTGCTCATAACTATTCTGAAAGAGGGCAAATGGCTCTTTTAGTAAAGCCTGAGACTGATACAAGAGATGTTGGCGTTTTACACAGTAGAATAGGACTTGAACAGAAATGTGTTTCTGTTGAAAGAATTATTTGGCTGTACAAAAACTTTCCTAACTCAATAGATAACCGTTTTCTTGAAGATTATGATTGTGTTATTGTCGATGAGGCACAGTTTTGCAGTAAGTCTGAAATTGAATTTTTCACACATATTGTGGATGACTTAAATGTACCGGTTATTTGCTACGGTTTGCGAACTGATTTTCAAAATAATTTATTTGAGGGTAGTAAGTGGCTATTAGCTTGGGCTGATGAAATTGAAGAATTAAAAACCGTATGTTGGTGTGGTAAAGCTGCTAAATGTAATGCTCGTATCGACAGTGACGGAAATATTATAAGAGAAGGCGAGCAAGTACTTGTGGGTGCTAATGAAAAATATGTTTCACTTTGCAGAAAACATTTTTATCAAGGCAACACAGGTCCGAAATCACATTATCTTGATAAATAGGAGGATATTTGTATGTCGAAATACAACCCGGATAACATTGAAGATTTAAAGGAATTTATTGGCTTGCTTACAGGTGATGCCGGTTATTTCCCTGATGAACTTTTTGATTTTGATGCAACACTTCTTGGTAAAGCAATGGAAAAGCCATTGGTAAATCGCTCTGCACAAACAATTTTTAGCGATGCTTTTCAAAGTGCTTGTGATGAATTAACAAGTCTATTTACATGTATGGAAATATTCCATTTTCCCGATAATGAAAAAGTAAATACATTTGTTCAAAAATGTATTCAAAAACATTTTTTGTCGGATTTATTCAAAATAAAAGGAGATGCTGTTTCTTCTTATATTGAATTTGTTTGTAAAGACAAAGATGTTATTTCAGTAATGAAATTTCTTGATGAGGAAACCGGATGCTTTTCTTACTTTCAAGAAGAAGTACCAATAATCGAAAATTTTGATATTGTTTTAAATAATTAATAAAAATCAAGATAAAAGCAGCAGGCTTATGCTTGCTGCTTAATTAGGAGGAAAATTTTATGGCAAAAAATTTAAGTATATTTAACGATAAAATTCTTCGTGAATTTAAGAGCGTTAAAATGCGACCGGCAACGGAAGAAGAACAAAAATCTGTTTCTGACGGAATCAAATCAATCTCAAAACCGGTTGCTAATAACAAAGAAGGAGAAAATATTATGGAAAAGTCTAATATTGTTTTTACGGATGAAGATATTTCAAGGTTGGAAAAATTACACCTTCAGTCAGATTTTCTTTTTTTACAAGAATTATTTAATATTCTGAACGAAAAAAATTCATTTGACTGTGTTGAAAAGGATGTACTGAATGATTTAATAGAATTAAATGATTTGGCTTATAATGAATATATTAATATATTTAGCCCGGAAACAATTTCAAAGTTAGATGAAGTCTATATTGAATCAAGAAATGAATTCTTAAATTATATGAATTTAAACTGCTTTTTAGATTTTGAGGAAAAATTTAAAGATAAAGTTCAAAATGAATTTTATGAGTTCATTAAATCGGTTCAGGAAGAACAGAAAACAAATCCAAGTTATGCAATTCAACATGCATATGAGATTTGTTGGAAGCAAGAGATTGTTTATGTTGTTGATAATATTGATTATAAAAATATTGACATTAAATTAAAGAACAAACTCTTAAACATAAACGGCATCTTGGATATTGTTTATAAAGAATGGCTCGATAAAGATTCAAGTGAAATAAATGATCAACTTTATGACATTATCAAAGCAATTTAAGGAGGTTTTCATATGGCAAAAAAGTATTATTACTACATAGGTATCGGTAATCCTAATGGCATGAGATTTGTCACATCAATTGACAATACAACCAAAACAGCAGTATGGGATGTAAACAAAAAGCCAAAAGCGTTACCAAAATCAGTTGCCGTATCGGTTTCTGAAGCTTTGCTCACAAACGGTTATAATTCGGTTGTTGTTCAAACTTTTTATGAACTTGAAAACCATTTCTTTGTTAAGGAGGAAAATTAAATGATTCCATCAGCAGTTTATTCTGAATTAAATGCTTTTTTCAACGCAAAAGAAAAAGGCGTTTCATTTCAAGAGTTTATTGAAGGTATTCATAAGTACGAACTTATGGATGTAGAAAGTAACAAAGTCTATGATGATACTGAATTTGTAAACTTTTTAGTTGACAATTCAATTGACTATAATTTTATTGATTTTCATAATTCAACTGACGGTGTAACGAGCGTTTGTATGATTTTTACATACTTTTATATTTATTTGTTACCTCGTTACAAAAAAGATTCAAAGTATTATGTAGACTTTTCTAAACTTACCCGATACAGGTCGTTTTTCGAGTGTCAAATTGAAAAATGTTCCGAATGTAACGAAGAATTGCATTATGCAATTTGGTGTGACTATGCCAAAATAAACGGTGAATGGAAGTATGAAAAATTTCCTGTTTGTTTTTGTGATGATGGCACACTTGATTGTGATATGTATAAAGACTTTGTTTCGTTTAAGTACGACTTAAATGATGAAGATGATATTGAATTGATGTCATTTTTAAATAAAGCACCGGAAGGTTATGAAGATAAATATTATGAACTCGGCAGTCTCTGTCCGGAATGCTCAAAAACACTCTAACGACATTATATGTCTCTAAATTCAAAAATTATTTATAATTAAGGAGGTACATATGAATACTGAAGATGAAAACAAGATTTATTATATTAAAGTAAGATGTAGAAATATCAAAACCAAGCAAATTTTTTATAAAAAAATATATTTAAAAGCAATTGATATTGAATCTATATTATCGTACTTTAATGCAAATTTAAAAAATCACTATTTTGATGGTGATATTAAACGACTATTAAATACCGGAAACAATATAATCGAAGCTATATGTGATATAGACTTTTCAAATTCGAATGACTATATAAATTTGTGAAAATAATTTTGTTACGATTTTGTTAAAAAACTTGATTTATAAGATAAAAAAACTTATAATAACCATAGTTCAAATAGCCATTGCTTTCGGTTTAAAATAAAAAAATTAAGGAGGAGAGTTTATATGTCAAAAATTGACAATTTCAAATTACCGCTCAATGAATTTCAAAAAGAGCTTGATAAATATTTTGATGATAATTATGTTGCTTTACCTGTCTTACATGAAGGTGTTGCAAATCTTGGTTATTATGCTAAAAATGAACCGTACAGCATAAAAGATGAAGTTAATGAAATGGTCGAAACAAAATACGCCGAAAAGCTTAATGCAAAAAAAGTGAAAATTTATTGTGAAATTCCAGATAAATGGAAAACTTACGATGAAATTAGAGATAATACAATTATTTGCATTTCGGTAGTTTACTAACAGTTATTGTTTTTAATTATAAAAAAGAGGACTTCGTTGAAGTCTTCTTTTTTTTGTGATCGTTTATTATTGACATGTGTTTCAATTTAATATATAATTATAATATAAATTATATTTATTATTTAAGTTATTTTTATTGACAGTTATTTTCCTACAGTCGGGGAGTAACTGTCTTTTTTTATGCTCGTTTTTACGCAAATGCGTATTGATGAGCATTTTTTTATTATATTTATAATTTATAAATTTTATTAAAGGAGATGTTATATTCTTATGGATAACACAAAAGAATGTATAAAGAAAACAAACTACAATCCTGTTGAAGAAGCTTACAAAATACTTGTGAAATTATATCACTCGGATGTTGAATTGCCTTCTGAAATAGAAGATGCAATTGGGTATTTAGGTGAAGCTTTAGAATAGGAGGATGTTTATGCCAAATGTTATTAAAAATTTTGGTCTTGATACACAACTAATTAGTTCTGTTATTGGAAATTTTAAACCCGGTAGTAGAATTAGATTGATCAGTAAAAACAATACTTATGTACCTTCTATGTCAGAAGGCACAGTTGATTTTGTTGATGATATAGGTCAAATATTTGTTAAGTGGGATAATGGAATCAAAAGTTCTCTTAATCCACAAAAGGACAAATTTATTTTAATTTAGGAGGAAAAATAATATGTATAGTATTTTTGACAAAAGAGATAAAAGCGATGTGATGACTGGATATGGTTTTAACATTAAAATATGGGATGAAGATTGTTTTTGTGTTTCTGATGAATCAAAAGTTGAATTCATCAAAAATCATGGTGTATCTATTCTAAAGGAAAATGATGTATATGACCAATATCTAAAAGCATCTAATTCAAGGAAAATTGATATTATTGATGTATTGAAAGTTGATGAACAAAGAGGCTTTTGGGCCGTATTTGCAAGTGTTGTCACTAATGAAACAGGCTGTTTAATTTGCTATGTTCCTGATGATTACAATAATAATACAGCTATTATTATTCCTTATGGTGCTCCTTGGAGTTACAACGATAAGGAAAAAGAAGTTTTTGCAACACCTGAGTCTACCAGAGAATTTTTCAAGCCGTGGTTTGAAGAAATTGGTATTGAAGAACCTGTTTTGTTTAATACAATTTCTTTTGACGAAACTTGGGAATAATTAATTATTATTAGAGTCATTTGCTTTTTGCAAATGGCTCTTTTTAGGAGGGAATTTTCTGTTGAAAAACGAAAAAAAGAACTTTTAAGATGGGCTGAAAGCCTGTCAAACGAAGAATTGAAAAACGAATATTATAGTGCTGTTTATGATAGTCTTGGTTCACAATGTGAATCTATGTACGAATTAGGATATGATATTCGTGATATAAATGAACAAGAAGAACATGAAAAATATTTGTGAAAAAAAGCAGATGTTTTGGAAAAAATATGTTTGAAACGCAACATTAAGTTGTGGGAAAAATAAGAAAGAAGGAAAAGTCATGAATGAAATAAACACAATAAATGTTAAGTATGTATTTTCTGACACAGGTAACTGCATTGATTATTTTAAAATAATTAATACAGAGCAAATAATTGCTCGTATCAGTTTTGATGAAAAATATGTCAAGTGGTTTACGGTAGATGAAAACTTAACACCTGATAATCCAATATTAAATGGTATTACACTTTGCATTCTTGAAACAGAGAATTATGAATTATTCACAGAAACCATTGATAATAACATTGGTATTGGCATAGCAAAAAAAGAAATACTTTTTTCGTGGGAATGGTTGAAAGAAAATTCTAAATATTTTAACAAATATTTTGGGATGTTTTCATACAGCAACTGGCATTACTGGATTGAGGATTGCATGAAGAAGTTTCATGTGAGCAGAAAAGAATTTGATGATTATATTTATAATCCTAAATTTATAACAAAAACCACAAAACCTGCTAAAACTCCTCCTTTATGTGAAATGTCGCTTTATGGAGAAGAACCCATGGAATTCAATGTTACTACGGTTCATCATAATCTTTTCAATATTTCTTGGGAAGAATACACATTTGACAAAAACGGTACTTGCCAAAGCATTGTCGGTTACAAAAGTGATGATTTAAAGAAATGGTATTCAGATTTTAAATATAAATACGAACTTGAAAGTAAAAAATGGTTTGATTTTTATTTGAATTACAATGACGATAACATTTTCCATGCTGAAAATGCTTTCGTAAGTAATGGATACCACATTATGAACCTTCATACCCTTATAAGATTAAAGAATGAAAATTTAATTAATCATAAAAAAATTTCGAAATTGGAGGAGAATTAAATGCGTTACATATTTGAAATGGACTTACATACTGATGGGGATTTTGGCTTTCCATTTCTTGTTCCATGTGGATTAACTTGGAACGATGAGGAAGGAAAATATTCTTTTAAAGAAGAATATTCAAACAGAAAAGCGGCTGTTAAAGAAGTCAATGAAATTTGTTCTTATTTAAAAGATAATGTTCATGGTAGGGATTATGTTGTTGACGGAGTTCGTTTAATGTTTGAAGAATTTCTCAACGAACTTAATTCAAATACTTCTAATGAAAATTTGTCTATTGAGAACGAATATGTTCACGAGGAAATGAGTGGTAATTATGACGGTACAGAAATTACTTTTTATTCTGAGCCTGAATATTATTATGATTTACCTTGGACTGATGAAGAATTAGACATAATCATCAACAGTAAAAACAGCCCTACTCAAAAAGACTTAAAACAAGCAATTTTAAATCTGTATAAAGAGAAGGAGTAATATGTTTTCAACAGAAAGAGAAAAAAACAGAAGAAAAGCATTTGAATATTTTGTTGAAAAGATAAAAAAGCAAAATAAAGATACGATTGTTTTTGGCAATGAAATATATCAGTTTACTACAAAAAGTGGTAAGGTATATAAATATTTGCCTGTAAGCAGTATTGAAAAAGCTATTGAAGACTATCCAAACAACAAAATTGAAAGATGCAACGGTTTTGTTTTTGTTTTAGTAAACGAAAATTGATTTGAGGAGGAGTCAATTTTGACTATTGTAGAAAAAGTAATTAAACTTCTTACCAATTACGGTCAAATGTCACTTTTTGAAATTTACGATGCTTTACCGGAACATACGGAGGCATCTATAAGAGGTAATATTAACCGTTATATTTCAAAAAAAGGTAAAGAAGCTTTGATTAAAAGAGTAGACAAAGGAATTTACTCCGTTGTTGAAATTATTTCAGTAGAAGAAAAAGGGGATAAGAAGTATATTTCTTATCAAAACACTTTCTTTACTGATAACGGTAAAAATGAACTTTGTGTATTACACAAAGACTTTGAATTTCCTGCTGATTCTGAAATTGAAGTCGGATGCTATCAAAGAAATCATATATTTGTATCATACGATGATTTGCAAAACCATTTAGAAAGCGTGAAAGCAATATTCTATAACGGTGATGCAGTTGAACTTATGAAACGAATTCCTGATGAAACATTTGACTTTTGCATTACTGACCCACCTTACAGAACAATAAGTGGCGGTAACGGTGGTAAAAACTCTCCAAAGGGTATGCTTTCAAAAAACGATGGTAAAATCTTTGAATTTAACGATTGTAACCCGAAGGAATGGATTCCACAGTTATTCAGAGTGATGAAAAATGGTACTCATACCTATATATTTTCTAATCTTATTAACTTATGGGAATTCCACGATATAGCCATCAAAGCAGGATTTAAGGTACATAATCTTTTAAGTTGGGAGAAGAATAATGCAAATTGTTCTCGCTGGTATATGCCTAATTCAGAATTTATATTATTCCTTTATAAAGGTAAAGCTAAGGCAATCAACAATTGTGGTAGCAAAAGGATACATCATTTTGATAACATCATAGGCAATAAAACACACCCGACTGAAAAACCGTTGGACCTTATTAAATTTTATATGGAAAATTCGTCAAACGAAGGTGATTTTGGATTTGACCCATTTGCCGGTAGTTTTTCTTTGGCAAAAGCAGGACTTATGCTTAACAGAAAAACACTTTCGGCTGAGATTGACCCAAATTATTACTATTTCCATAAAAATCAAATGTTAAATTCAATTTAAGGAGAAATTATGAAAAATATGCTTGAAATCTTATCTGCATCAAAAGTTGATAAGAAAAAGATTGCAAAATTTTTAAAAACAACACCTGCTGCATTAGATGAATTTGAGAAATCTTATCAGATGGCATCTATGAAAGAAGCTGAAGAATCTGATAATTTCTTTGATATTAATTCACGACAAGCAGTATCTAAATTGGCTCAAACACCTTCTGAGACTTCTCAGAAGGTTGAGCAACTAACGCAAAGGATTGTTAATGAACTTCTTGCAAAAACAGATAACAAGTACCTTACAGACGGCAATACAAGAGCTGTTACAATGGAAGATATTGAATCTGTTCCAAAAGAACTTCAACCACAGGTTGCCGGTAATCTTATTAAGGTGGATATTGACAAACCAAGTTATTTACTGGCATTTGACTTGCTTAGAAAGTACAAGAAAACAGGTAACATGAACGCATATCGTCTGTTCAGGCAAGGTTTAGATATATTAGACCTTGATCCTATATTGTATGAAGCAATAGGAATGAATCCAAATAGCATTGGATATTGGTTTCCTGCATTGAAGAATGCGGTTGATAATCAAGATTTCTTTAAAGTGCCTGAGACAAAAATTATTAAAGTTCCATTACCAATATTACAACTTACTCGTTGTGATTTTATGGAACTTACACCTACAACAATTGATATTGTTAATAGGTGGGCGTATAAGGCATTTGAGCTTGACGAAAATAAAACATACTTCATCAAAACAGGAACATATTCAAGCAAATATGATTTCCGTAATGCAAAAGTCACAACACCAAAAGAGGTCCGTGAGTTAGGTTCATATCTTCTTTTCATTCATTACCAAGCATTACAGATGGCATCACCGTTATCAAATCCTTGTATTTACGGTGTATCAACCACTAATGAATGGTGTGTTCGTGAATTTATTGAAGATAAGGAAGACAATCCTTGTATTTACCATGGTATGCCTTTACATACTGAATATCGTGTCTTTATTGACTGCGATACAGATGAAATTTTAGGTATATCTCCATACTGGAAACCGGATGTAATGGAGAAAAGGTTTAGTGAGTTTTCGGATGCAGATACAGCAGATAAAAAACATGATTATGTTATCTACAAAATGCATAAGGAAACATTAATGCGTAGGTATGAAGAAAACAAAAATACGCTTATTGATAAGGTTAAAGAGTTACTACCAAATATTAATCTCAAAGGGCAATGGTCACTTGATATTATGCAAAACGGTAATGATTTTTGGCTTATTGATATGGCAATAGCTGATACATCTGCATTGAAAGAATGCATACCAGCTAACAAATTAAAGAAATCTCAGGAAAATTGGATTCCTGAATTAAATTAGGAGGATATATAATTATGAAATTGGTATGTAAAAGTAAAACGATTAGTGGCAAAACAGTAGAGGAAAACAAAGAATCAGTTATTTCTGCGTTAGCTGAGATAGCAATAAGAGACATGGACTTTAACGGTGAAAACGGATTTGTTTCGCCAACTGCTAAATCAGCCGGATTTGAGAATAATCTTGATTATGTTTTTACGGAAGCCTTTAAGAAAAGTACACCACTTGATGCACTTAAATTCTTTTTAGAATCTTGGCTCGGCAGTGATGGTTATTATCAAGATTATAGTTTTGATTTTGATTTTGATGGTACTTTAATAACCTCAATTGCAGTTGCTTACATAACTGATTAATAAATAAGGAGAACTAAAATGCTTTATAAATTGATTTTAAAAGACGGGTCAGAAGTTTTTGCTGAAATTTCTGAATGTATAAAAGATAATATCTTTAAATATGGTATTGAAGGATATACTCAGTTGGGAGATGTACTAATTTTTACAATCGAAAAGAAAGCGGTTAAGTATAATGAAATTTCTTCTGTTGAAGAAGTTAAAAATCCAATTGAGAAAAGGTTTTTTAAATTAAAGCCTGAACACATAAGAGCATTGCAAAGATTAAACATAAAATCATTTATTGAGAATGTTGATAGTGTCAACATTTATCTTGATACAAAAAGACCATTCAAAAATAGTGATGTCTTTAAAGATGTTTTTGAAATTCTCGGTATTAACAGTAATACTATTGATGAGGCTTATGAAGTGGAATTTGTAAATACTGATATTGCTGAAACAATTAGAAACAAAAGGGAAAAAGCTTATGAAGAAGCTATGTTGTTTTTAGCCGAACTCCCAATTGCTTACAAAGTAATCATGTATCACATGACCTTTGAGCCGGGATACTATAAATTGCCTGATACTTACGAATACAGCAATGTTCTCTTAGGCTATTTAAAAGTCAAGAACTTTGTTACTTTAAGAAAAAGTATCAAAAGCATACAAAGAATTTTATTTTCAACTGGTTTTCAAGAAGAACTTAACATATTAATAAATGAACTTTTTAAAATTGAATTTGGCGGTAACAAGGCATTTGAAATTGCTATGAAAATGGTCCAATTTCAGTATAAAAATAAACCGTATTTCGTTCATTCATTTGCAAGAATATTAAATATTTTTAATAATAATGCTCCTGATAATCAAAAAATATCAATAACAAAAGATATGATTATGAATGCTTTGAAAAAGAATCACATTGAGATTCTTTGTAATTGTGGCAGTAAAAAAGTATCTCTCAAAATTAAAAAAGAAATCATTGAATTCAAAAATTATGATTGGGGGAATATACTTTTGCTTGATCAAATTGATAAAGACAAATTAAGTGATATTATATACAAGAATGTATGTGAACTGCTTGAAAAAGACCCGATATTATATTACAGAATGTACTTATTGCTTAATTAAGGAGGAAAGATTTATGAAAAAAGTTGATGCTGACAAACTCAAAGAATGGGTTAAAGAATTTCATCCAAATGACACTTGGGTGTTGAGTATGCTTGATAATGCACCTGAAATCAATGACAATATTGATGTTAATGAATACATATTCAAAACTATTGTTGCCGAAAGATGTGTTCGTGCAATAAGGGTGGCATTTAAAAAGAAAAACTTTGCAAAAGCATCTCAGTATTATTCAGAGCTGTTTGATTTGTTTTATACAGATGAATCGACTGAACCCAGCCAAATTTTCCTGTTAAAACGAATGCAATTTTCTTTCACCACACTTCTTTCAGATGAAATTGTTTACACTTTAACTGATTATCTCAAAGGAAATATTGCTACAAAGCATGAAGCTGAACAAATCAACGCTTATCTTAATTATTCAATTAATCGCAAGAATAATTTATCAAAAGATAAGTTTGATTCATTAAAATCAGAATATTTGTTTTATAGTAATATGCACACAAATCAATTAACTACTTTTTTTGATTTTCTCAAAATAAAACATGAACTTATGTTGTATGAGGATTATATCAAAAATTGTAAGTGATACGAACTTGTATATTTACATTAAATATGATATAATATGAATATATTAAAGAAGGGAGTGCTTATTATGTGTGAAAGAACACAAATCACAGAAGAACAACTTGATAATGTTTTTGTCGAAGGTGCTAAACTTCTTATTGCTAAAAAGAAATTAAAAGGTGTTCCTATATCAAGATACGATATGGAAAAGAAAAAAGCATATCTTGAATATCCTGATGGAAGGAGAGTATATGCAGAAGAAACCTGAAATCGTTGTAATTGCTGGACCTAATGGTAGTGGTAAAAGCACATATACCGAATACATTTTAGGTTCAAGTCAATTTGTAGACGATACATTTCAATATATTAATGCAGACGACATTCAAGCTGCTATTGGTTGTACACCTCTTGATGCAGCAAAAGAAGCTACTGCTTTGCGTGAAAAGGCATTGAGTGAAAAAAGAAATTTTGCTTTTGAAACTGTGCTTTCGACTCGAAGAAATTTAGACTTGTTAATTAAAGCTAAAAATGAAGGATACTTTATCCGTTGTTTTTACTTTTTAACAACAAGTTATACAATTAATATTCAAAGAGTAGAATCAAGGGTTTCAGAAGGCGGTCACTCGGTTCCAAACGATAAAATTAAATCAAGATATGAAAAGTCATTGGCACTTTTGCCGGAACTTATTTCTGTCTGTGATTCAATTAATATTTGGGATAATACGACAGAACATCCATATAGGATATTCAGAAAGAAAAAAGAACAAATCAATTTCTTCGAAAATCCAATATGGAAACTTAATGATATTCACAAATTAACTAAAATTCAATAATAACAAAAAGAGTCATTTTACTAATCATTAGTAATTTGGCTCTTTTTTTATTTTAGGAGAAAATTATGAGAAAAAATATAAGAGAAAAATTAGAAACTGAAACAGCAAAAAAGCTTGCAGATTATTTAGCAAATCTTACAGAAAAAGATATTATTGATTGCTATTTTCTTGACAATGACACATTTACCATAAGATTTTCTTCATATTCATACGGTAATGAGAGTGTTGTTAATAATATTATTGAAATCATTCATGATAATGATTTGGTTGACTTCTTTGCCGAAATATGGCTTGATGAAGGCACATTTCATTATATTTTTGATTATGATTATGATAATGTGGTTTTGCAAGGCGAAAATGGCTATCTTGATGAAAGCGTCGGTTCTTGGAAACGGCATCTTGATGAACTTTCAAGAAATGCTTTAATTAAATTCCAAACAGCTAAGTTTTCTTCTGCTAATGATATGTTTGAAAAAATTAAAGTAAATGATTATTACAATCATATTACAGAAGAATATGTCTTTACATATAATGACCGTGATTCTATTGCAGTCTATAACATTGATAAAGACGAGGCAAAAAAATTGTCTAAACAAGCAAAAGAAAATGACGAGTATTGGGGCGCATTTCTTGGATCGGGTGGCTACATATATGATGAACCCGGAAACTTTGAATGGTGTGAAAGTCATTTTAAAGATGACGGTTGGATTACAACAACTGATTATCAAAATACTATTTTAATGGAGGAAAACAAATAATGAAAATTTTTGTTGAAAATGAAAAAATGTTCAAAGAACAGAATGGTAAAATTATCGGAAATTGGCTTGAACTTCCTGCATATGTAAGTGATATTAAAGCATTTCTTAGAGATAAAGTTGATTTACAACTTACCAAAAAGGAAAAAGAAAAAGCATTAAAAACGAAAGGGTATTATTGCGATACTTATACAATTCCTAATTATTATTGGGATTTGAACTTTAAGTTTGATGATAATCAAATCGTAAATGCTGACATTTATATGCTTAATGTTCTTGCTAAATTGATTAAAAAATGCAAAAGAATTGATGATATTAATCTTTATCTTAATTCATCAGAAGGCAAAAATGTAAAAACTGTCGAAAATCTTTGTAATTTGTTTTTACAGGAAAATTTATTTGATTTCTCTTTAATAAAAGATTGGAACAAAAAGAACTGTGGCGTTTCAAAAGAAAAATTTGTTGGAGAAACTTTCATAACATGGTTTTATGATGATTTATGGAAATTTAAAGCAACAAATCCTGATGAATTCGAAAAATATATTGATTACGAATCATTAGGAAAAAATATTGCTGACAATTTCAACAAAAAGAATTTTTCTACCGCTGCTAAATATTACTGCGGTAACGAGAATGCTACCGATGAGCAAATTGGCAAAGCGTATGTAAATCTTTTTGGTCTTGATGATTTTAACTCGAAAGATTATATGAATGTCATTTTTGACTATGAAATGTTTGGAAAACATTTGATTGACACCAAATATTTTGAAATAATCGAAAATGAAAATAATCTTTATATTTTTAAAATTAGTAAAGATATTGATTTGAATTGCCATTCTCAAAAGGAATTGTTAGCTTGGTTTAATAAAAAGAAAAAAATTAAACAAATATTGTGAATCATATTGCAAGGTGGCTAAATGTCACCTTGCATAGAAAGGACATTTTATGGATTATAAAACTAAGCAAATCCAAATTAATACACATATTTGGAATGAGTATTCTAAATATGAAAAATTTTTACCAAATTCTTTAATTGCTATAAAAATCGGCGATTTCTATGAATTTTGGGGAAGAGCTGCGCATATTGTATCTGAACAATGTAAGTTAACTATTGTTTACAAAGAAATAGATACAAAAGTATCTGATAACAATGTGGCAATGGTAGGAATCCCTGCTTTTGCTTTACAACAATATTGTGCTGAGCTAAAAAAGTTAGGACTATCGGTTGATGTTCACACTCTTACAACTCATTCAGAATCATTTAATGATAATGTGGAGGATAGAACCGAACTTCAAGGTGAATTGTGCAAAATTATTTTCAGCAATAAATGTATTGAAACAACAGATACAGATATGCCATTGACATTAAAGAAATGTTATGATTTGGCAATAAAAAAAGGATATACCGGCAACGGTGTAATCTTTGTCTTGGCTGAATCAGCATTATCCGGTGAAATATTTAGTTATGGTTTAAATAATTCTCATTGGAAATTTATAGGCACAACAGTAGGCTATGCCTAAACAGAAAGGATTTTTATGAAACTTGAAAATTTATTAAAAAGAATGTCTCTTGAAGAGGCATCAGAAATTGTAACAAATCTTATTCAGAAAGATGGTGTTAACCTTACAGAAAAGCAAGATATTGCCTGCGCAATAGTACAAAGTGCTTTTGAAAGATTAACACCGACAGATGTTATAAATCTTTATTCTGAAGAAACCGGCGGCTCTGAAAATACTGCATGGTTTGGCAGTTGCCCCGAATGCGGATTTGAAGTCCAAATAGGCGAAAATTACTGCTCAAAGTGTGGTAAAGGTTTAAAATTCAATTTGAATGAAAGGAAGAATTTTTATCATGGAAAATAAAGCGGTAATGATTTCAGTTAAGCCAAAGTGGTGTAATTTTATTGCAAATGAAGAAAAAAAGATTGAAATGAGAAAGACTAAACCTAATCTTAAAGTTCCGTTTAAGTGTCTCCTATATTGCACAAAGGCAAGCAAAAAGCATCAAACAATTTGTGGTTGTCATGCACTTAATGATGACGAATTGTTTAGATTGCCAGATGGTAAAATCAAATATGGTGATAGTATTGAAATGATGGTATATGATGATTGTTATATTGCTGATAATTTTTTAAATGGTAAAGTTATCGGTGAATTCACTTGTGACAGAATAAGTGAATATTCTTATATCTCTGATAGTATAAACGAATTTACTTATAACAAAAATAGTGAATCGTTTTATTCTATTTCACCTGATGATTGTAAAAGTGCTTGTTTAACTCAAAAAGATTTGCTTGATTATGGCAAAGGCAAAACATTATACGGTTGGCATATTTCAGATTTGGTGCTTTATGATAAGCCCAAGAGAATTACTGAATTTAGAAAATACAATCGTGAATGTAAATATTCAGATTTGGGATTTGCAAAACCAAAAAGCTGTGAAGAATGTCCGGGCGAAGAGTGCCGTGTTCAAGCAGCACCTCAATCTTGGTGTTATGTTGATGATTCAAGTAAAAAAGAAAAATTAGGAGGAAAAATATGACTTGTAAAGAAAGCATTAAATGGCTTGAAAACCTAAAAAATGAGTTAGGACAAAGCCAATATCAAGGTTTATGGCACTACGAGCAAGCATTAGCAGAAACTATTGAACTTTTGCAAAGTGGCAGATTTGTTGAGTTGCCTTGTAATGTCGGAAAAGAAATTTATGTTTTAAATAGGGGGAACATACCGCAAAAAATGATTTTAGATGAATCCTACATAAGATATCATTGTCCTAAAGAAGCTGATCATTGTATGGCTCAGTGCGACGATATAAAGCATTGCATTTGTGCGTATCACCTTAAGAATGACGGCTCGGATATTGGTGAAGAAGTTTTTCTTACACAAAAAGAAGCAGAAGCAAAATTAAATGAGTTAAATGTTGAACGATAAAAAAGAAAATTGCCAAACTTGCAATAATTTTAAAGTTAACGGTGGAGTCTGCACCGGCATTTGGTTTAATATTTGCTCTTATTATAATTCTAACAAATTCAAGTCAATAGATAACAAAGTGTTTAGAAAATTAGTTGATGATTCAAGTAAAGGAGAAAAATTATAAAATTTGTAGTTAAAAGACATTATAACGGAACAGTTGGAACGATAGAATTTAGCACTTTAGAAGAAGCTAAAAAATTTCTTGAAAGTGACAAAGTTAAAGCTGATAAAAGTGAAGGCTTTTGGTTTCAACTTGAAAAGGTGGAAAAATAATATATATTAAGTTATTGTTATGTTGCTGAAACAACTTAGTAAGTTTAATTATAAAAAAAGAGTGCCTTTTGGTACTCTTTTTTTATTGCCTAATTATTGACATTAGCAGAGTAATTATATATAATATTAGTATAAATTATTATTTTAATTAAGTTATTTTTTTAAGACAGTTATTTTTTGATCCGTTCAAGGAATAACTGTCTTTTTTTATGCCTGTTTTTACTTTGTTAAGTGAAACAGGCATTTTTGTAATTTTTTAAATAATGATTTATAAAACATTATTTTAATTCAAGTCATCTTCTTTATTTAAAAGTAAAGAAGATGATATTTTTTTTGTAAAGGAGTATGTTACATGAACGAAATTATGACGAATAAAGCTGAACAATTCAACCTGCTTAAATCTTATACCAAATACCAGTGTGTTGATAAAAACACCGGTGAAAAGTGTAGGTTTATGAAAGAAAATGACACAACGGCTTTTGTTTATGCAAAGGGCAAACGAAATCGTGGCTGGAGATATAACATTGAAGATTTCTTCAAATGTTATGACATGATAATTCCAACTGACGAAGATGTAGACAAGAAATGGCACAGAAAAATCAAAAGTGTTATTAACGCTCTTGAAAAATCAGGCTTATGGCAAGATCTTAAAACTGACTATGAAAATCTTTATAAGATGACATATTCAGACAAAATGCTTATCAATGATTTGTATTGGTCTATGCCGTTTGTTAAATCTAATACAACAGATGAAGAAATTTCTCAATATAACCAAAAAATGAGTGTTTTTATTGATAAGTATCCATTTTTGCTTTCTTCAAAAGATGATAGAGGACTTATCTGTATAAATACATTTTATATTTGGGAAATGTCTGAAGTAAAGACAAAATCTATGTACTTCGGTTGGCAAAACAAATTATTCAAAGAGCAAATTCAAAATGCTCTTGATAACAAAGAAAAAATTACAAAACAAGCAAGAGTGAATTACGATGTAACATTTGAATATGAACCGGATAAAAATAAAGCTTGGTATTCAGAAGAGTATCGTGACTGTGGTAACGGTCATTATTATATTGCGCTTAATTCGTCTATGGCTCTGTTTTGTGAAAATGACTAACGGAGGTGTTTATTATGCCTGAAATATGAAATAAGAAAGCATCTGACAAAGAAATAAATGCTTGTAAAGGTAATTACTGTGGTTTATGTAAAAACCAAGATAGATGCCTTACTCTTTACTTTGATAAAACTTTAAGACAAAGGGTTGATGAGTATTTATACAATTTAGAAATTATTTAAAGGAGAAAAAAATATGAATACATTTAATGATTTGAAGGAATTCTTTCCAACACCACCTGAACTTGTAGCAAAAATGATTTGTAATATAAGATTCAAATCAGATTGCTCAGTTCTTGAACCGTCTGCCGGAAGTGGTAACATTGCAAAGTTCATTGTTATTGCTAATTATTGCCTTAATTCTTCTTGGTGTTTTAGAGATTACGATGGCGATAATATTGATGAAAAGTGCAGACAAATCGTTTTGAGCGATGCCGTTGAACATTATTATCGTGAAGAAGAAAGAAGACAAGAAAATGAGTATTACACTCTTCACACTCTTCCTAATTCACGCATTAACATTGATTGCGTTGAGAAGGATAAAAATCTTCAATCAATACTTAAAGATTATAACTTTAATGTTGTCGGTGATGATTTTTTGAAGTTTAGTAGCTCAAAAATGTATGATTACATCATTATGAATCCACCTTTCTCAAACGGTGATGAACACCTTATGAAAGCAATTAAACTTGCTGAAAAGAACGGCGGTTCACAGATTGTATGTCTGCTTAACGCAGAAACAATTCGTAATCCGTACAGTCAAAGTCGTGTTCAGTTGAAGGAAATTCTTGATAATTACGGTGCTACATACGAGTATGTTCAGGATGCATTTAAAAATGCTGAAAGAAATACAGATGTGGAAGTTGTAATTATTAAAGTTACAATTCCCAATCTCAGAAAATATGAGTTCGACTGGTCTAAACTTAATGAGGGTATTGACGATTTAGCGTTTGAAATACCGGATGAATGTAATGAACTTGTTATTGATGACAAGTTAAAACAGCCGGTCATTCAATATCAATGTGAAATTGAACTTGGAAAAAAGTTATTCTCTGAATATTACTCTATCAAAGACAAGATTTCACATCAATTTGCAAATGAAGATGATCCGCTTTATTCAATTAAATCTGAGCCAATCATTTCACTAAAAGTCGGTAAAAATGATTTAGCAGATAAAAACACAAATTTCTCAGAGGTTGTAAATGCTTATGTTGAAGAAGTTCGATATAAGTATTGGTATGAACTTCTTCATAAGCCATTTTTTATGGAAGGCTTACCTTCATCTGCAAAAGAAGAATATTTTAACGAAATTCAAAAACTTGTTAAGTATGAATTTTCAATACCTAATATATGTGAAGTTAGACTTGACATTTTAAGAAAGACAACACAGGCGATTGAGGATTCAATAATCGCATTATTTGATAAATTTACTTACAAACATTCTATGGGATGTGAAAAGAATATTCATTATTTCAATGGATGGAAGTCAAACGATGCATTCATCATTAACAAAAAAATAGTAGTACCTTACTTAAACAACTATGATTGGTTTGGCAAATTTAATATTGATTACGAAACAAAAGAATTTCTTAAAGACATCGAAAAAATATTTATGTATTTTGATGCTGATCCAACACCAAGCTATCTTGACTACTACTGTGAAACATACACAAGGAGAGGTCAGAACAGAAAATGTAAATTTAAGTATTTTGATGTCGATTTCTTCAAAAAGGGAACAGCTCATATTACATTCAAGGATGACGAACTTCTTAAAAAGTTCAATATCTATGGATGTATGAAAAAAGGTTGGCTGCCACCATCATACGGTAAAAAGTCTTATGATGAAATGGCGGATGAAGAAAAAAGCGTTGTTGATGAGTTTGAGGGTGCTAATGAATATTCTAAAGTATTTGCTAATACAGAGGATTATATTGTTTTCCCAGAATCGTCAGTAAAAATGCTCAATGCTTAGGAGGTTATTATGATCAGATGTAATAATTGTATGGAGTTATTCAAATCAGAAAATGATTTGAAGAAAATTGTAGAAAAATCAGAACTCATTGATGGAAATTGGCAAACCACTGAAAGGTTTGCTTATGATCCTACTATGGATTTGGATAATACAGATGATACTGAATATGAGGTATTCAATGGTTGTCCGTGTTGTAACAGTGATGAGTATTTGATTGACTTAGATCCTTATGAAACTGAAAAAGATGAATCAGATATTCTTGAAAAAGCTTTAAGTTCTTTTGAGACTGGCCATTTAGCTAATCAAGATGACTTTGATTCATACGAAGAATATGAAAAATACTGTGGCTATATGGAATATGGTCCGGTAGACTTTTATAACGAGTTTCATGATAAACTTGATTTTTCTGATGATTTCGTTTCTGAATATGGTTACAAGGAGGAAAAGTGAAATGAAATGGAATGCAAAATTATTAACTGCGCTGATAGAAATATTGGCAGCTATAGGTTCGACTGCTATAACAACAGCATTGTTATCTTATCCTGCTATGCTTTTATGGAATTGGCTGGTACCTATTATTTCAAACGGCATAATACATAAGCTGACATTTTTGCAAACAGCCGGTCTTATTTTTCTAATAAGAATACTTATTCCTGTTAGCTCAAGTAATTCTACCAAAAAGAATGAGAAGGATTATTGATGGTAAGGGTAGTATTCAAATACAAAGATGAATGTACATTCGGCAAATGGGAAACGCAAGAATGCGTTGTCAACAGTGTGCAGGAATGTAAAAAAATTTACGGACTGGGTGTTGATTGTGAATATCGCATCTTGTCGGTTGAGGAGGTATAAGCAATATGAAAAAATATAAAAACTTAACAGAAGAGGATATTGAAATTCTTAAAGAATGGGAAGTACCGGAAGAAGATATTGAACAAATAGATGAATTTTATGGTAAAACTTATTACTATTATGTTGAACCGGTAAAATCAATATTTGATGATATTAAATATGATTATGACAAAAAGAAAAAAATTACTGCTGAAAAAGCAAGAGAAATTCTTGGTAATGTAAATTTTTTGTCAGGTCTAAACCGTAGTGCATTCCATTGGACTTCTGAAAGAACAAATAATAACGGTGAAAGAGTCTGCTTTGACAGTAGCCATTATTGGAGAAAAATTATTAAGGAGACTGAAAATTAATATGGATAAGTATACGAACTGGGCTAATAAAACAAAAAACGAGATTAAAACAATATTACCAACTGTTAATGTTGATGAGGATGTAGTTTTAATTCCGGCTGATGAACTTGATTTTGAAAGACAAGATTCTGTATGGTACGGAGGTTATCTTGGCGAAATCAAGTATAACGGCATTGTTTACGAGGTCCACGCTGTTGGTGAAGTAAGAGCTACTTTGTTTGACGATAACAACGAAGAAATCGCTTCTGTTGTTGACCAAAACAGAGCAGGTGGGTTTTACAAAGAAATGCGTCAATATATCAAAAATGATGATGAACTTCGTAAACTTGAAAATGAAGGTAAATTATATTTTGGAAACAATAATTGGTTTGAAATTCTTGTTTTTGATGATATTGAGTCACCGCTGCATGGTGAAATCAATGAAGTTTCATCAGTAACAGAAGTATTTACTTCATTAGCAGAATACATCAAAGATACAATTAAATAATTTTAGGAGGACTAATTCAATGTTAAGAGAAATTAAAGAAGGTATGTTCAAAATAAACCGAGTGTATGGTACACCATATTATGTTGAGGCAAGTTGTGAGAAAGAATTATTTATCTTTGTGGCTGATAAGGCTGCAAAAGGCGAAATAATTACTTCTGTTTCTGAAATTCGTTTAGATGGTACTACACCAAAGGTAAAAGTATTATCAGACAAAAGATTTAAAAAGATTCTTAAAGATATACTCGATTCTGATGTGAACCCTTACGAAAATAAACTAAACGAAAACCCATATTCAGATTTTATTTATCCAAAAAACGATACAAACAGAGCTGTATTTGGAGATTCGGCTGAACTTGAACTTCCAAAAGAACCGGTTGTATTTGACGGCGATATGGATTGCTCACTTGATGAACTTGAAGTGGATTGTTGGGAATTAATCAAAGACTACGCTGCATTGTTTGATTGCAAGATAGTTCCAAACGAATATTCCGATGAAAATGACATTAGCTACGATGTTGCTAAATCACTTCAAAACAGTATTATTCAAATGTTTCGTTCAGCAGGCGTTAAGTTTGTTAATGAGATTGGCGACGAATGTTAATTTTTGGAGAAATTTTAAATTTTTAGGGGGCTATAAAGTTGTATGATAAATTTTTAACTTATCGTGACATTGAATTAGATTATCGCATTCAAGATGCAAAAAATATGTGTCAAGAATTGGGATATTCTAAAATTGCAAGTAAAGGCGATTATATGGTAATTGCAAATCGCTTCATAGATAATCACGATAGCAATGTATCAGACAACGACCAACTTGAAGCAATAATTGAAGATTACTTCAAGCAGAAAGGAGATAAGAAGTAAAATGACAAGTAAAATGACAGCACAGGAACTCGCTGATATTGTAATGCAGGAAAATCGACCTTTTGATTATTCTTGGCTTCGTCATATAAGGCGAACTTACTCTAAAAAAGAGCTAAGAGAATGGGCGATTGACAATGTAAGAGCGTTCACGACCGGTAAAGAGAGTAAACAACTTATAGGAAGAGCGGCTTCTATTTTGCTTGATGAAGTCATGTCCGAAGTTTGGTAACTTGTCAAAAAATTATTAAGGAGGAATTCTAAATGACAAAGGTTTTAACGCCTTCCGATTTACTGTCGGAAGATAATGATTATATTGAGTTTTACGATGATGTATTTGATGTTCTTGTCGGTTTGAATTATGTATCCGAAAAGGAACTAAACCGTGAAGATGATAAATATTATTATCGTTTTCTCGATTATCTTAATAATAATGTTCAAGTATTATCTGTGGCAAATTCTACTTGTGCTTGGACTGATTTTATCAAAAAACATATTAAAGTGTTTAAAAAATTCACTAAAGAACATTGGATACACACATACGAAGATGATTTGGATGAATTTATCTATCAATGGATAAAGGAACTTCATATGTATGGCGCAGGATATGTTAGTGAAACTGAATATAGAACACTTGTTGATATGTTAATTGACACAAATAATAATTAAGGAGGAGTTGTGAAATGACACAACCTATTACATACACTGCATACAGAATTGCATTGATGATTATTGAAAGTGAAGATTTTGAATTAAAAATTGACAAGGATAAAGACGGCGATAAAGTCTTTAAACTTGTTGATGATAATTCAGCAAACTGGGGTGATATTGAGTCTGATGAGTTTTACAATTTGGCAACAGTCATTGACAGATTGGAGGCTTATCACGATGATTATTACTTCAAGGAATTTGAAGAAAAGCGTAACCCTGATATTTTAAGTGGCAAAATTCCGCCGGATCTTTCGGATGGTAAGCCATTTGAAAAATACAGTGACCTTGCTGCTATCTGTTGGTTTATCAAAAATTCAGCAGATATTCTTAGTAAAATCACGCCGGATGTGGCTGAAGCTTTTGATTATGATATGACTTTGAATTTTAAAGATATATATGACCAAGATACTGACGAGGAGTGTTTACATTATTATGTCAGTAAAATGCTTTTCAATATTTTGTTTGAAACGTTGTCAGCTTATAGAGTAGTTGAGTGTGATGAGGTTATTTATTGTACTAATTATGGTGATGCAGACCTTTGGAATTCTGACAAAGAGTTTTATAATTCAATTCATGAATACCGAAGACTAATTAGTAGTTTGGATTTTCATATTTGGTTAATGAAAAACAATATTTATGAGTCGTTTCCGAATGATGATGATGGTTATGCTTACCGTCAAATGCTCGAAAGGGAAAAAAATCAAATCGTTGATGACCTCGAAGATTTAGGCAAAGATGGTCATTACTTTGACGAATATGCTTTTGCATATCTTGGTCTTTTAGACGGGTATGATAAAGCATAACAAAAATAAATAATAACAAAAAATCCATTGAGTTATATATAATTCAGTGGATTTTTTTATGGAGGAAAATATGAGTAATTCATATAAAGAGTTAAAAGACAAACAAATGGCGGAAACTAATGCTTTTCCTATTAAAGCTGCTTTCAGTGATGAACAATTTAGAAAAGTTGTTGAAGAATGGAATTTATCATTTGATGAAAATTCTGATGATTATTTTGGAAAGCAACTTGCTTCATTAGGATACGGTGTACTCATCCGTAAAAAGGATGTAAAAGCATTTAATGAAATGCTTAACCGTCATCGTGAAGAACACAAAAAAGCTATTGAGGAAGACACAACAGGCGAAGGATATATCTATGATATGTTTGTATACGAGTTACAAAACTATGAATATGGATATACCGGATGTGTTGATGATACTCTTGAAGCTTTGGGTATATCAAGAGAAACATTACAGCAAAATGCTGCAATGAATCAAGCATTAGCAAAAGCTCGTAAATATGTTATGAGTTTGGATGATTAAGGAGGAACATTCAAATGAGAATTTATGATCCGATAGATATGAGGATAAGCCCGGACCTTTCAAACGAGGAGAGGGCTTACGAAATATTTAAGCGTTGCTGGATAAATCAACATATTGATGACATAACAATGACACAAACCGAGGCTCTTTATGAAAACGATGAGTCTAATAAGAACCTTCACGAATGCGAAGATTCAACAAAAAATATGTCATTTGATGAATATGTTGAAGAATATGGCTTCGCCAACGGTGAAATTTATCCTTGCTATGCGGAATTTCTCAATAATGATTTTGAAGATTTTCTTTATTATCCTGAAATTGAAAAAATTATTGATAATACGGATGAAGAAGAATCTGGCATATCAAAGCTTATTTGTTATCGTTATAGGCTGTCACAGGTTTTAGGTAGAGAATGTATTGATTTCCCAAGTGTTTTTAATGACAATAAATTGCTTATTGAAACACTAAAAAAATTGAAAGTTGATAAAATTTCTTTTGGAAACTATGGCAACACTGTTGTTGACAAACATTAAGAAAATAAAATTAAAAGAATAATTTTCCCTGCTGCCAAAAGTCAAACAGCAGGGTAGGAGGTATATTATGACTAACAAAAATTATATGGTTACATACACAAAAGAAGGTAGTGAAAATTTCAGCTGTGTGTTGGTTGAAGCAACCAATGAAGAACTTGCTGAAAAAAACTTCAAGGTGTTTAAGCCTGATTGTGAATTTATCGGCATCAGAGAAGAAAGTAATCCTGAAACATACATCAAAAGAGGTATGCCAGTTCTCAACAATGATTTGTTTAATTCAATTGTTGCAAAAATGGATAAAATTACTCTTGATGATGAAATTTATAGTGATTCTTTTGTTATGATTGCCAAAGTAAAAAATCAAAGAGAACTTGGTGCTCTAAAACTTGATTGTCATGTTGAAGATGCTACTTTGTTACAGGAACCACTTCCTGATTTTCCTTTTTTTGTTACACTGGATTGGGATTATACGCAATATACAGTTAGAGCAGTTGAAACCATTGATAGCATAATCAAAAATGATCCGAATTCTGATGTTGGTTATCTTTACAGAAGTTCAAAAAACAGAGTAAATGATATTCAAAAGCTTGTTTTTGGTGACAAATATTTTGATTTTGAAAATAAACTTAATCAGCTTATTGATGCGTTTTCCGATGAATCAAAAGCACAAGAACAAATCCTTAATCGTTTAGCGTATGAACTTCATTACGGCAATTCCAAGGGAGATTTAAACAAACACAGTCACATCAGATTTACTAAGGAAGATGTATTAAAAGATAAAGTTATTATTAATGTATATAAGAAATTTTATCCTCAAAATGAATATTCATACTGTGTTAGGTCTTGGAAAGATAAGTATGACCGAAATAATGGTAAGTCTACTACTACAGCAGGTTATGAAAGCCTTGATAAAACACTTGAAGATGCATTTGATACATTCAAAGATAATGAATCAGTTGAGGTTATTGCAATTGACAGTGATCATGATGAGTATTCAATTCTTTATCTTGGTCCAGATGATATTGCAGATGATGATTATGGCTTTGGCAGTATGATTGTTGCTGAATTTCAAGATATTGAAACAATGAAAAGAGAAGGCTATTTGCCAGAAAATTATTAATCGGAGGTTTATTATGGCTAATACAACTGTTAAACATAAAGAACATACTCTTTGGAGTAATTATCCTTATGATTTGAACTTTGATGATCGGAAAGATGATTTAAAGGCTTCTTATCCTGAATTAGATGAATCAAAACTTGAAGAGAAGATGTATGAAGATAATAATTCATATCTTGATGATGAGAGGGTTTATCTTAAAGACATTGTTTTTGATTTACCTATTATAGTTATTGCTGTAATAGGTAGATGGAACGGTACATTAACAGGATACAAAACTATTGAATCCGGTAAAGTTGTTGATTGTCTTTATACCGATTGTGATTATACACAATGGTATGTAGATGAAAACAATGATTTAAGATGCGACTGTTCACATCATGACGGTCATAACCATTATCTTTACAGAACCTTCAAGACAAGTCTTGATGAAGATGAGATTGAAGAGTTTAAAGATAAAATTTTAGATAACACCTTCACATATGAAGATATTGGAAAATATACCGACAGTGTTGGTGTTGCTATTCGCGAAGTTCACGGTTGGAAAGATTAAAAGGTGTTTTATGTTAGAATTATGCGTTCAGACGAAGGTTTTAACTGTATTCTTAATGCGTTATCTGAAAATAACATTTTATTTGTGCCGACTCTCACGACAGCAGTTTTAAATTTTATAAGAAAATTTCGAAAAAATAAGGAGAAATAAAAATATGTGTAAAAAAATATTTGTTGATATGGATGGTACACTTTATAAATGGGATGAACATCTTGATGCACAAGACAAACTTTATAAAAAAGGTTATTTTTTAACTTGCAGACCACATCTTAAAATGATTGAGGGCATTAAAACTTTTATCAAGAGAAATCCTGATGTTGAAGTATTTATCCTTTCGTCATATTTTGATGATTCACTTTATGCAAGAAGAGAAAAAGATCTTTCGCTTGATTATTTCCTACCGGAAATTAAAAGAGAAAACAGAATATTTGTACCATATGGTACAATCAAAGCTGAATTTGCAGCTATGCATCAAAAAGTCGGCAAAATTGATGAAACTTGTTTTCTTCTTGATGATTACAGCAAAAACCTTCACGAATGGGAAACTTGTGGCGGTGTTGGAATCAAATGTAAGACAAAAATAAACGGAACTAAAGGTTCTTGGCACGGAAATACCATTTATTACAAAGAGGATGATATTACTATCGCGGAAACTCTCGAAAAAATCATGGGAATTTCTAAAAGTAATTGCCAAAAAGCAAGTTAATTATTATAAAAAGAACATCCGAATGGGTGTTCTTTTTTATTGACAATATTTTTACAATGTAATATAATATTAGTATAAATTATATTTAATATTAAGTTATTTTTTTATTAGACAGTTATTTTTGATTTATTCAAGGGATAACTGTCTTTTTTTATACTCATTTTTATGCTTTTACATAAGAATGAGTTTTTTTAATGTTATTTATAATTTAAAATTTTTATAAAAATAAGGAGAAATACTATGGCAAATAATAAGCCGTATTGGGTTTCAACTAATCCAATAAAAACAATTGCTGAATTTTACAATAAAAACGAAGCAAAGAATAAAGGGTCTTTGCTAAAAGTGTATTTTGACGCTTTTTCTATTGGAAAAGTAAGATTTTCTTTTGCTGAATGTGATGCAAACATGAAAAGGTTATCAAATCAAAAAACTGATTTTTATTTGGATATTGATAAAGCACTTGTTTTAGCAGAAGACATTACACGAAACAAACTGACTAAGGATATTTTGGAAGAACAAAAGAAAAACCCGAAATATACAAATCCGGTTAGGGATTTTCCGAGTGGCGTTAATGCCGAAAAAGCAAAGGAAAGAGGCATTCGTAAAGATGGAAAACCTGAATGTGTAAGATTAAAAATTTCAGCATCTATTCTTAAAGATTGTGATGTTTGCATTATGTATGAAAGTGGTCCGGGAAAAATGGTCGAAAACGGCTTGATTGCACCTGACTATTCATTTGGTAAAGCAGAGAAAACAATTAGAATTGGTGCTAAATGGGAAGAAGTTCGAGCAATGGCACTACAAATAAAAGTACAATGGCAAGCTTATACAACCTCTTGTGCTGTTATGGATGCTATAGCTCATGAAAAATTTGTAAGACAACAACAGAAAGGAAACGATAAAAATGCAGGTTGATATTTATAGTGCCGTTTCAGTTGGGAAAAAAGGCGCAGGTTGGGCTTGTATGTTGAAAATGGGTGAGCACAAAAAGATTTTGCGAGGTTATACAGAACAATCAAAAAATGATAAAACTGTTGAATTTGCAGCAATTTTAAAAACTTTTGAATCGTTAAAGAAACCTTGTGATGTCGATTTATATTGTTCTCCGTTTTTAAGTACAAATTATCTACTTTATGACAAAAAGGATAAAAATGTAAAGTATCCTAAACTTTGTCAAATATTAGATAAAGAACTCAAAAAGAATAATGTTACTTTCAAGTTTGAAGAAAGCAATGAATATTTTGCCGAATGCAGAAAAATTGCAGATGAAGAACTTGATATTAACGAATTTATTGAAAAATAATAAGGAGAGAAAATTATGAGAGATATAAGAGAACTCTTAGAAGAAGATGATGCGTTGTTTAGATTTACTACAACACAAAATTATTATGGATATTTATATGTAATCGGTGAATCTAATAGTGATGATATTTCCTGTCAACTTGAAGAAACTTTGCATCGTATGATTGATGCTGATTGGTCAGATGAAGATATTGCTTCTACACTTGGTGCGCATAAAGTTGATTCAATAGAAGACTATGATGAAGATGATTTTATTTGTATAGATTTAGATTATGTTATTGATGGTCTTTTACAATCTTATGAAGAAATTTCCACTGACGATTATATGAACGAGGAAGGTAATAAATTGTGCTAAATATATCAACAACATTTAATTTTGTAGAAATTCCAAATTTTGTATTTTCAAAAGATACATATGTTTCATTCGAATACTACAATATAGATTATTGCCACAAAAGATTCTTTGGTAAAGCAATTTACTTGTTTGATGATTGGATGAATGAAGCTAATTATTGTCCTTCAAACGATGAACTTGTTTTTGCTCTTACCTTTATTGATTTCGATAAGAATGTAACAACTGCATATATTGATTCTATTAAGTTTGAAAAACTTATGAAATTTATCAGTAAAAAAGTTGTTAATACTCAAAAACAAGCCGGCGGTTCAGATGATATTTTATCCGATATTGAAATATATACTGACGGTTCTTGCCTTAAAAACCCCGGTGAAGGTGGCTATTGTGCCATAATTATTATGGGTGACAATGAAAAAATCATAAAAGGTTATTCGGAAGACACTACAAATAATATTATGGAACTTACTGCAGTTATTGAAGCATTATCTAAAATTAAAAGAAAATGCAACATTACCGTTAACACAGATAGTCAATATATTTCTAATGCATTTAATAAAGGTTGGCTTACTAAATGGCAGAAAAACAATTGGAAATCGTCAACCGGTGAGCCTGTGAAAAATATTGATTTATGGAAACAATTGTATGAACTATGCAATTTTCATAATGTAAAATTCATGTGGGTAAAGGGTCATAGTTATAATGAATTAAATAATAAATGTGACGAAATCGCTCATATGATGGCAACATCACATGGTAAATATATTGATTAGAAAGGAAAAATTATGAGTTCAAAATATTTTAAGTTGATTCTCAAATCATCAAAAGCAGTTATTACTGAATTAAGTGAGAAACAAATTGATGATTTATTTGATATTGAATATTTAAAAAAGAATGCACCTGAGAGGGTCTATGACGGTCAATTCACAGACATTTCGGGTAAGGCATGGAATTATTCGGATATAGAAAAAATGGCTTATGTGCCTAATTCTAAAAATAATATGTATGAGCTGTATTGTACTCTTACATCAATGGGTTTGGCACAATACAAAATTGAACCGAGAGAATTTCTCTTAAATTTTGTAGGCACTAATGCATCGGCGAATGATGATTTGGCTCAAATCAAAAAGCCTATTCTTGAAAATGAGGATGCAAAATATTTTGCAATAAATCTTTTGTCATATCGAAATGACATAGTAAAGCCATTGTTTACAACAGCTGATATGATTGAAGCTTGTAAAACTAAATAATATTACATAATAACTACCACCGTATATTCGGTGGTAGGGGGAGGTTTTATGGATAATAACAAGAGAAAAGTGATCAATGAACTTACAACGGAAAGAATCAACGATTTCAGTAAAAGAAAAAAAGACATAATGGAATTCATGTATAAAATGACTGAAGCATTTGATGGACACCATTTGCCTTATTCTTTTGATGAAGATTGTTATGATTATTTTGTCAAATTTGAGTTGTCTGATTCAAATTATCCGGAAATTTATGAATTTCTTAAAATATATAGCTATGAAATTGATACTACCGGAATGACTGTTGAAGAAATTGAAGATGAAGTAATCAGATATTTATACAGAGATGTAAAAAAGAAAGGAAAATAAAAATGAAACAGTTAATTACTGAAACATGTCCTAACTGTGAAAAAGAAATAACAGTGAATTGGGATATAAAAAAAGACGGATACAAAGCCTTTTGCCCTAATTGTGGCAAAACATTAATGCTTTGCAGTGCTTGTCTTGATTCTGACCCACATTGTTTGTCTTGCGATTGGAATAAAGAAAATGGCTGTTACCGTAGCAGAGAAAAGCCTAAACAGGAGTCTCTTGTAAGAAATCAATTGGTTGAACATAACGGTAATTTGTACATAGTTGTGGAAAACCAATCTGATAATTCAAAAGGAACGGTAATATACCTAAGAGGGTTAAGTGGTTTTAATCGTTTGGTAAAATTAAATGAAATTAATACTTTTACTAAAATTACAAAAACTGCACGCAGATATACAGTGAAAACTATCAAAGACTTTTTGTCCGGTAATTGTGATTGTTATAAAGAGTATCAAGAAACAATACTGGAATTAAATAATCATCGAACTTTGTATATAAACAATGATAATGATGATTGTAGTAATGTTCGATTAGTTTCCACTTCAAGAGAATTTGATAAAAATTACAATAATATTCTTTATGAATATGATTTTGATACAGACAACTTTGGTTCTTTGTTTATAGCTATTCAGTTAGCTTTGTATGTCGATGAACAAACACCGTTGTCTGAATAACAGGAGGTAATTATGTCAAATACGGTAAAATTTATAACCGAACAAGGTAACATTCTATATCGTTCATATTATGATTTTGTATGCCATCAAGTAAACTGCATAGGAAAAATGGGTGCAGGTCTTGCAAAACAGATAGCTGATATGTATCCTGAAGTTAAAGATGGCTATATTGCTCATTCTTCAATACACAAGCCTGATGAACTTTTGGGTACTTGCTTTTTGTCGGAAACTTTTGAAGGTTTAAATGATTGGCGTGGACCAAAATATATTGTTAATCTTTACGGTCAGCTTAATATTGGCACGAATAAACAGCAAACCGATTACAAAGCTTTGGAGAAAGCAATACAAGATTTTTACAAACAATTATCTGAAATAATACCACAAAAAAATGGATATAATCTTTCAGATCCATTAAGAATTGCATTTCCTAAAAATATGGGATGTGGTCTTGCCGGCGGCAATTGGGATATTGTTGAAAAAATCATTATTAAAGAAAGCAGTTTTGCTGCTTATCATTACAATATGAATTTAGATATTTATATTGTGGAGTATTCTAAATAATTCTTACAAAGGAACATCACTTCGCTACCATTCATGTTTGGAATGACAGCGATATTGATATAAACGGTAATTCTGTTAGTATACCAGTGTAATATATGCTTATGAACTACCACACACCATGAAATGATTTATAAAAAAGGAGAAATAATCTATGTTTATTTTAACAAATTGTACCCCACAAGGAAATTATACACCTTCTTTATTTGATGCTGAAAAAGAAGCTATCAATTTTTCAAAACAGCTTTTTTGTGAAAATTATATTTCTGCATTTGAAAATAATTTTGATGAAGAAGATATAATTGAATTGTTTTGTCGTGCAAACAACTGTAAAGCTATTAACATTTGTGAAAACGAAGATTTGATAGATGATTTTATAAATTTCGTTTGCAATAAAGACAAAGAAAATGATTTTGAGTATACAGAAAAAGAATGGCGTATTAACTATTCAGATGATAGTTTTAATATCATCGAGATTTTTGACTCAAATAAAATTAGATGAAATTAGAATAAATTTATAATCTTTAATTATTTTGAACTATGAAAACATTTGTTTTCATAGTTCTTTTTTATGTAGTTTTTGATTTTAATTACTATATATATGTAGAAAACAGAAAGTGAGGCGAAAATATGTGATTAAAGAAAATATGGCAAAACTATGTCCGTTCTATACTTGTGTTGATGATGGCAATTGTAATTGTTTTGACCATCCGGTTTACATACAAACTTGCTGTAAAAACCATCAAATGACCTCACTTGTGAAGTGTAGTCATTGTAGAGACGGAGATTATTATAGAAAACTAATTGAAATAAGGTTAAAAGAATTACAAAAATTATCTGTTGTAGTTTTTGCGGATTGGCTATGCAACAATTTGTTACAATGTAAGAACTGTGGACTCAAATACCATAATTGTAAAAAACAATTAGTTTTTAATCTTAGCCAACCTTTGTCCGGTGGCTATGGTAATGAGCATTACAACGAGTTATCAACAGAATTATTCTATGAATTTTTAGAAACACAGTGGCTTTTTAATAACAGCAACAATGTGAACGAAAATTTCAGCAAGAATTTAATCAAACTAATAGAAAAGGAGAAACCTAATGAGAACAAATGATGTTAAAGAATATTGTATTTTTCCGGAAATTAACAACACTTTAGAATTAAAACATTCTTATAAAAAACTTCAAAAAATTATGCAAAATGAGGAATACGAGAAAACTCGTAAAGAAATTAACGAAAGAAAAGAACAAGAAAAAGAAGAAAAATTAAACAAATTAAAACCCACTAAAAAAGAAATATTAAATACAATCATATATTTCTTGGTAATCAGCATTATTCCAATTGTGGTTACAGTTCTTCTTTTGGTTGATGGTAATGAAAATATTATTGCATCATTTGGAATGGGCTTTATATTTGGTTTTGGAGAATGGCTTATTAGTTGGATTTATCAAAATGGAATTAAAGATATTAAAGCTAATAAATTATCATGGGAAAAGATGCAATATATACCTTTAACAGAAGGTGAACTAACAAGTCTTAATATTCATAATATTTATGATTACATTTCATTTTTAAATGATTTTTTAACTGCAGGCGTTGAATATTTTTCGTTTCGTTATTTTGAATATATTGAAATTTATAATTGTGCTAAACCACCTAAAGCAATTCTTGACGAAATCAATAAATCTTTAAAATATCTTGATGATGCAGACGATGCCGGATATATTGATTTTGCTAATGATGAATATGTGTATGCTCATTGAAGGAGGAAAAATTATGAAAGTAAATAATGTTAAAGAAAATTTAGAATTAAAACAGACTTATAAGAGAATAAAAAGAAGCAAAAGACAAGAATTTTTTTCTGAGTTAAAAGAGATATTTAGTTCAAGCAAGTTTAAATACATAGTTGTTAATATTATATTGGCAATTATTATAGTTTTTTGTAGCTATGCTCGTTTTAATTTTATCGCTCCAATTGATTATGATTCTGTTCCACCTAATATAAGAATTATGCTAAAAATTGCTATTGGGTCTATATGTGTTCTTTGTGTACCATTAGCAGCATTTGTATTGAGATTAGTCGAAAGCAAAATTCAAGATTTGGTAATAGGAAAAAAGTTAAGTAAAATGTCATATAAAAAAATGCAATATATACCTTTAACCAAATCTGAATTTATCAAATTAGAAATTCATAACATTACTGATTATGTAATTTTTTTAAATGATTTTTTGAAAGCAAAAATAAAATATTTTGATATATATGCTTTTGAAACTACTCACAGCGCAGTAACCGCAGCACCACCACAAATGATTTTAGACAAAATCAATGAATCACTAATATTCCTTGAAAAATTACCTGAAAGTAATCAACAAATTACCTTTGATAAGAAAAATGAAAAATTTATAATTGGTGGAAGGTAAATAATGGTGAATGAAATAATTCAAGATAACTTGAAAATAAAAGGAGATTACTACAATGCCAATTAAGAATTATACAACTAAAATTGATTGTTACCAGTCAATAGGAGAAATACAAGGTGCTCTTGCAAAACATGGCGCAAGACAGATTATGATTGATTATGATGAAAACGGTAAGCCTACCGGAATTGCATTTAAGCTTGTAAACGGTAATCAGTCGCAAGCATTTATATTGCCGGCAAATATAGACGGCGTGCTTGAAACATTTAAAAAACAAAAAATCAAAGTTGATAGGGAACAGGCAGAAAAAACAGCTTGGCGTAATGTACGAGATTGGATTCTTGCACAAATGGCATTTATCGAATCAGGTAATGTAGAAGTTGATGAAATATTCTTACCTTATCTGACTGACGGTAAAAAGACTTTATATCAAGCGTATAAGACAGGACAACTATTAATCGGTAACGGAAGGAATATGGAAAATGATTACAAAAATTAGTGAAGACAGAAAATATGTAATTGTTTCTAACTCACATAAGGCAATCATAAGAAATGTATTGCTATTTTGGGGAATTTTAACTGCTGATGATGCTGCTCGGTCATATGCAGGATACACCTGTTGTTTTGATAAATGCGAAAAATATACAAAAGAGGAACTTGAAAATTTTCACAAAGGTTGCGAAAAAGAATTACCTTTTTTTGAAGAATTGGAAAAAAAGTCGGATTTTTTTAAAAAGAGTGATGTCCTCATTTCTGTTGATGATTTGAAAAAGGAACTACATTATCAAAAGTTTCTTGTTATGGCAAGATAATAGTAGAAGGGATGATAGTTTGAAACCAATTTACGAACCTAAAGGCGCTGCAAAAGAATACGGTGATTATGCCATTAATATCTATACAGGCTGTCCTCATAACTGTTTTTACTGCTTCGCACCAAATGTGCTCCATAAGAAAAAAGATGATTTTCACAGCCTTGTAGAGCCTCGCAAAGATATTGTAAACGAAGTAAAAAAGCAAATAGAAAGAGAAAAAATAACAGGTAAAACTATTCATTTATGCTTCATTTGTGACCCTTATCCACTTGGATATGATTCAGCACCAACAAGAGAAATTATTAAAATTATTAAAAATTCCGGCAATCATGTTCAAATTCTTACTAAAAACGGCAAGGATGCAATGAGAGATTTTGATTTACTTGATAATAATGATTGGTTTGGAATCACCTATGCAGGTTATCCTGTTAAGGCAAATTTAGATATTTCTCCTGATGAACCTAATGCTGGTAAGATTTCGGATAGATTAACAGCTTTAAAAACAGCTCATTCAAAAGGTATTAAAACATGGGTATCTGCTGAACCGGTACTTAATGCAGAAAGTGTATTAAATTTATTTAAAAAAGCTGATTATGTTGATTTATTTAAAGTAGGTAAGCTTAATTATCATAAGTCTGATATTGATTGGAAATCTTTTGGTGAAAGTGCAGTTGAGTTATTGGAACTTAACAAGAAGTTATTTGGTTCTGATTACTATATCAAAGATAGTTTAAAAAAGAAATGGAAAAATAACTTATGGAAACAGAACTTACCAAAACACTGAAAAAATTAACACATTATTTTAAGCCTATAATGCATACTAAAATGAAAACTTTGAGATATGCTGACGAGGTTTGGACTCCTACCGGCATTGTTGATAGCATTCGTTTTGAGGATATTCCAACTAAAGAATTATTTGATTGCAGAAAACTAAAACATAACGAGCCTTGTAAATTAGGACAAAAAGAAGTAGGCAAATGTTGCAAAGGGTGTGTATTTTATCAACATGCCGTTTTAGAAACAGGTATTTGTGTTACTTGCTTTGAAGTAAAAATTACATTTGAAGATTTTAAAAGCCCACACGGACATAATTTTTGTGGTAACAGAAATTATTATGTTGTACCTAAAGAATTAGCTACTAAAATAGTGGATTTAGTACCAGATGATATTGGCATTATTACATATCATGGTCATAACTATATGAGAGTTTACAAGGAATGTAAATTTAAGGAAATTACTGAAGAATTAAAATGCCGATTGCTATATGACGGACTGAAAAAATGGTGTGATGGAAGCCAAAGCATTAAGTGAGGTGTTAAGAATTATGCCTTTAATTATGTCTATTGCAGTATGCTGTACTGGAATTATTCTGTTTACTGTAACAGTATATGTAACTAAAACTTTATTAAATTTACAAATAATTAAGGAGAAAAATAATGACTTATATAATCATAAGTTTTTTTATATTGATAACAACAATAGTTCTTATAGCAATGATAATAACGATCAAAAAGAATAATCCTCCATTATCAACTAAAGAAATGGCTGAATTAGAAAAGATAGTTAATAAGATCTATCGTCCAAATTGTAACCAAGATATTAGACAAGAGATTATTAAAAGAAATCTTATCCAAACTGGATATCATGAATTTTCTGATTGTGAACTAAACTATATTGAATTCGCAACTAAATTGCCGTATGAAGAAATTAATAAAAGACTTGAAAAATATGATAATTCAAAGCCAAAAGAAGATGAGTTGAAAATGATTTCTGAATTGGCTGAATTATATGATTATAGCAAGAAAAATATAATAACTCGTATTCAACAAATTAGAAGAATTAATACATATAAGAAGTTGGAAGAAAAGAAAAATGAAATGATGAATATTCCTGAAACTTCTGATTCTGAAAATGACATTCAAAGCCGATATAATGTTTTTGTTGACGGAAAGAAAATTGGATATAATCTTGGAAAAGATGATTTATTGGTAATTTTAAATAGTCTTGTAAACGATCAAGAATACGACTGCTTTGATGAAATTATATTTAAGAAACAAAAGTAGAGGCGTTGATTAATATTGATAAAAAATGTTGATGGTTACGAAGGAATAATAGTAAATACTCTTCTTGGCAGTAATCATTCTAAAAATGATGATATTCCTGCTGCACAGAATATTTACATTGAGCGGACTGATATTTATAAAGAAAGAAAAATTCCTTTTATCGGAACTGAAAAATTATACGATTGTTTGGAGGTATGAAAATATGAGTAGCACAAAATTATTAGGAATAAAAAAAGAAGGATGGTTGGGAGAGGAAATTAAATCTTATAAAAATGGCATGTTATTCGTGCCTACTGTTTGTGATAAACTTCTACACAAATATGTGCCGGAAAGTGAAAGAACAAAAATTGATTTTGATTTTTCAATTATTGATTCATATTTATTTGTTGGCAATTGGAAAAAACTTAACGACAAGATTAATGATTCTGATTGTTTCACAAACCGTATTATGTGGGATTTATGCAATTCTTGTATTTTCTCCACGAAAGATAAAGAAAAGGTGGCTAATTGTATTATTAAATTTATGAATGATAATTCTTCTGATGATTATTCACTTGATATTAAAAGAGCCAAAGAAATTGCTGAGGATATACGAAATCTTGATAAAGATTATAAATATTTTTGTATTCATACCACTTCTTGCAATGATTTTGTGATAATTACATCAGATAATAAAATTTCACATATTGATACTTCTTTAGGGTAGTAACAAAATTTTATATATAAATAATTAAAAGTAAAGAAATAATAAAAAATTATAGATTGTTTGGAGGTATAAAAATATGAGCTATACTGAACTTTGGGGCATTAAAAAAGATTGGTACGGTGAGGAAATCAAATCGTATCAAAACAGTTATATGTTTGTGCCTGCTATTTGTGACAAACTACTTTGTGAATACATATCGGAAAGTGAAAGAAGAAAAGTGATCGACTTCGATTCGGAAGCTATTGATTCTTATTTGTTCTTTTGTTTTATCGGTATTGGTAATTGGGAAAAACTTAACCATAAGATTAATGATTCTGATTGTTTCACTAACCGTATTATGTGGGATTTATGTAATTCAGGTATTTTTTCTGCAAAAGACAAAGAAAAGGTGGCTGACTGTATTATCAAATTTTCTAAAAAATATTTTTCCGATAAAGAATATACCATTACTGCCAAAAGACTTGAAGAAGTTGCAGAAGATATACGAAACCTTGATAAAAAATATAAATATTTTTGTATTCATGGAACTTCTTGTGACGATAATGTAGAGCGTTGGTTTTACGACTCGGAAGGAGAAGTAGCAACACTATCTGATTGCTGTGACCCTGATTGTTGTTTTGTGACAATTTCAGATAATAATGAAATTTCATATAGGAATTGTTCAGAGGTAACTAAAAGAAGTAAATTAAATGATTTGGAGGATAAAACAAATGATTGATAAAAATGATTATAAAATTATTAAGTATTATGATAGATATTATATTGCTGATAAGTCAGAAAAGATACTTGATTTGGCTAAGAATAACTTGGGCTTTAATGATGAGAAGTCTGCTCAAAATTGGTTTGAGGACTTTTCTGCATCGTTTAACAAAACTTATGGTGACAGAATGACTCTTGAAGCTTTTTGTAGAAAAGAACATACGACTCTATACTAAAAAATTTGATGAAAGGAGAGTAAACACTTAATCAGTGGAGGAGATGACTTTGTGATAGAATAAGGGGAGTTACTTGACAATTATATATTGTGAGCAAGTAAACGATATGTGAAAAACAAAAAATAATTTATACTGCTTTGCGTACTTTTGCGCAAGGCAGTTTTTATTTTTGTAAAAGCAACTGATAATGTTAATAAATTGTAAAAAAACACAATAAATTTCGGTAATTCAAAAAATATTACTATATATCTTCGAAGCAATAAAAAGATTTTATTTTTTTGAAAGGAAATAAAAATATGTATAGAAATGATGAATTATGGAATAAAAACTTTGATGTTTTTAAAGAGTATATAAAAAATCCAAAAAACACAACATTTTCTGTAACTACAATTTATAAAGGCGTAAAAATCGGAAATTGGTACAGACATCAATTAAACGAATATAAAAATTGTTCATTGCCATTTGAGCGTTCTAAATCATTAAAAGAATTTTATCCAAAATGGTTTGATTATCAGTCATTAAAAAAGCATTATAAAATTATTTACGAAAAAAGCAATAAGGATTTCGCTTGGGTATTCACTTTAAAAGTTGAATCAGATAAAGCTTTTGATTTTATAGTTACAAATAATATAAAAGATAGCAAAGAACTTTTTAATTTTATTGTTAAACATCAAAGTAATTTTCGTTTGTTATCTCGTTTAGAAAAAGAAGAATTAAAATTTGGGGCTTTTAAACATGTAACTTCTGTTTCTATTACGACATATAAATTACTATCAAAACTTTATGATTTTGATGATTTTTCCAGTAAAAAGAATCCGATATATTATTGTAATGAAAAAATAAGAAGTTTCATTAAACCTGAAGAAGAATTGATTTATCGTATTAAAATGATTTTTTCATACTTGCTTAACGAAAAGTGCTACAACATTTTTTTCTCAACTTACGATTTAAAAAACGATAATATCAATACATATCAAGCAGTATCAAATGAATATAAAATTACTCGTGAAAGAGTACGCCAAATTTCAAATGCAGCAATTACTAAATTCAAAGACACAGATGTTTTAAAAAAGTTATTACTTTGCCCTTATAAAGACATCGTTATTGATTTGCCTAAAGATTTCTTTTCATATAAAACTATTGAGACTTTATTTAAAAATGAAATCTTTACTATGAAAAATCTTGAAAACACATCTGCTGACGAACTTAAATCAATATATGCTATGAGTTCTACTGCATATAAGCAAATAAATGAATATTTATCAACATTAAATAGTAATTGCTATAAATTCACACGAAGAAAACGCTACGCAAAAGCTAAAAATGAAAGTAATATGTTTGAACCAATTGTTTTTACTAATAGGACAAAAAATGCTTTACTCAGAAATAAAATAGATTCTATTGATTCAATTCTAAATTCAATAGGTGAAATACCAAAATTACGAGGCATAGGCAAAGAAACAACAAATGAAATTTATGACAAACTTAATAAAGAAGGGTACTCATACATTATTCCGGAACAAAAGAAATATTTTTTTAATCCCGAATTTGTAGATGAAATCAAACAAAATTGATGTCACAAGTGTTCAGAAAACCTTTAATCAAAAATGAAATAGGAGCCGAATTATGGAAAACGATGTTAATGTTCTATCATTAGGATTACTTATCAATGAAGATGATCGTAATTATCTCAATAAGTATTTTGAATTTGTAAGAAAAATGCAAAACTATTTTATATCATATGAGCTGAAAAAATTTAACAAGATGCACAAAGCGTATGATTGTAAATACGATAAGTTGAAAATTGCTATTGGAAACAAAGTAAAGGAATATAGCAAAATTCAAAAAGAGATTAGCTTATTGAAAACTACGAAGGAAGAAAAAGGAATCTCGAAAGTAGACAAGAAAAAAATTTGTCTGCAAATAAAAAATAAAGAAGATGAATTAAAAGAAATAAAAGAATGTCAGAAAAAAATTAAAAAAGATTTTTTTGATTTACTTAAAGAATTTGAGATGACTAAATTTTCTTTTATTTCGGATTTAGCCGTTTTTGATAAAACAGATTATTTCACGAAACCAATTTACAAAACAAAAAATGGTAAGGTTGTGATAGATAAAAACGGCAACAAGGTGCCAATTCTTGACAAGGATGGTAATATAAAAAGAAAATGCTTTGTGAGTTCAAAAGTTCGTTCTTATTCTATTGCATTACCGATTTGGTCTGCTTTCGAAAAGAAAATTAACGAAGATAGCATTGTACACTTTAAAAGCTATCGAGATAAATCTTCAATAAATTCAATTGCATTTCCGGCAAGTAGTACAAAATTTACAAACAACAGTTTTTACATTCCTTCAGTTAAAAAAATATAAAATTTAGAAAACCGAAAACTGATTATGAAAAGGAAATTTATAATCAAGAAAAAATGATCGTTATAAGGATAAAAAGATTTTGGGATAATACCAAGTATCAATACTCGGTCCAATTTGCATTCAATAGTTCACCGGTAATAAAAAAAGATTATAATGGAAATATTAAACATCCGCTTGGAAAAGGTACTGCGGAACTTATTGTTGGCATAAATTACATATTACTTCATAAAAATGACTATACAGAAAAATATACACTTATACCGCCCGATTCGCTCAATATTGATAAAGAAATTAGGAAAATCAACAGGGCAATGGATCGTAGCAAAAGATCTACGAATCCAAATAACTATGATGTAAATGGAAAGCCAAAAAAATTCTACGAAAAAATAGATACTAATAATCCTGATAAAACAATTAAGCTACGATTACGCTGGAAATATTCAAATCACTATAATAAATTGTCACAACGCAAAGCGTATCTTGAAGGTGTTAATGCAAGAAAGCGCAAATTATACGATGAACAACTTGCAAATGAACTTTTAAAATATTTTGATACGGTCAATATAAAAAAACCTAATATTAAAAGCCTTCAAATGAGTAAGAAAAATTCAGTATAAACGATAACAAGAAAACAGCCGAAGATAAAAGTGTTGGCTATTATATAAAAAATGGTGCACCTGCTCAATTTATTGATATTCTTACTCGAAAAGTGGAAAACCGTGGTGGTATAGTCAATGTAAGCAAAATTTGACAAAAGTAAAAATGTTGATAATTGATATTAAAAGTTCCTTTTGCAAACTCTTGATATAAACCCTCTCTAAGTTCGTATATGAATGTTAATTGGGTCAACAGCATAAAAACAAATGGTGAACCGTCTAAAACACCGTTTGTAGAAGAAAAGCAAAATAGTGTCGAATATATTGTTGAAAGAACAGGATTTGAACAGGAAAACAATAATAAAATAATAGAAGAATTCAGAAAAAATGAAATAAAAAACAGAGAATTCAAACCACATATTTTGAATTTTATTTGCTTCTTACTTATGTTTCAAATGATACTCACAACAGTTATTGTTTTTATAGTAATTATAAGCTTGGTTGTTGGAAACAATCATTTGTGGTTCATTTATAAACTTGATTCAGAAGTTTGTAAAAGCGTTCTTGATTTCTTAAAATACTATATTTCGGCAACAATAGTAGAATTATTAGGTGTTTTATATTTTATAGTCAAACAGATATTTGGAAATAATCCTATTGAAATGTTTAAGGCTATTTCAAATAAAAATTCGGCAAGAAAAAATAAATGAGTATGATTTGTTGTTTTTTTACTTGATTTAGCTTTTAATCTTGACAAATTGAATAAGCTTAATTATAATAAAAGTATAAATTATTTTTGTTTTTTAAGTTATATTTTAATTTTAAGTATCGTTTATTCTTTTGGCATAACTATGTCAAAAAATAATACGGTGCTTATTTTTTTTGCTCATTTTTCTAAATGAGCTTTTTTTATTTTTAATGAAAATAATTTAATTTTATAAAGGAGGTTTTTCAGTGGAAATAAATATCCAGAAAAACAAAAAGAAATTTGAAAAATGGTGTAAAGGATATATCGTTTCAAAAGAAAATACTAAAAACCTTGATAAGTTTTTAAAATATCTTGAAACAACAGATTTTTACACTGCACCTGCTTCAAATAAGTTCCATTTAAGCTGTGAAGGTGGACTTTGCCAACACACAATTGATGTTGCTAAAAGATTATTTGAGGAAAGCAATTTGTATTATGAAGAAAACGACACAAAGAAACCGGAACTAAAAGAAAAGCTGTTTCTTGTTGCTGCTCTTCATGATTTGTGCAAAATAAATTATTACCATGAAATTGATGGAAAGGATACAACACAAAAAAAATATGTTGTTGATAATGAACTTCCATTAGATCACGGCGTTAAATCTCTTTATATTGCGCAAAAATTTTTCGAATTGTCTGAAGAACAGGCAATTGCAATTAGATGGCATATGGGATTTTCAGATGCATCCGTAAAAGGGGGAAATTGTGATATAGGAAATGCATTTAAAAAATATCCGCTTGCTGTTCTGCTAAATATTGCCGACACCAAAGCAACTTTTTTTGATGAAGAATAAATTAGGAGGGTATAAATTTGACAATTAAACTTTCAAAAGAAGAACTCGTAAGCAAAATTTCAATATTATCAAAAATATGTTCGGGATGTAACACTAATCCTATATTAAACACGATATTGTTTAATGTAAAAAATAATACAATTGAACTTGTAGCTTACAATCTCGAAATCGGCTGTTGTACAAATATTAAGAATGAAAATAATAATGATGATGAATTTTCATTTACAATAAATGCTGCTTTTTTCATGAATTGTCTAAGTAAAGCACCGGCTAAATCGGTAATAAATATGGAAATTGAAAAAGCAACAGAAAAAGTTAATATTTCTTATAACAACGGAAAAGTTAAGTATTCTACTTCATATCTACCGGCAGATGAATTTCCGGAGTTACCAACAATAAAGAAAAGCCAAGATTTCACTAAAATAAAGGTAGAAAAATTCATCAAGGGTATTGACAATACTCTGTATTGTGTAAGTTCAGATAAGAACTTTACCAAAGCTCCGGGATTAAACATAAGTGTTAATAAAGAACATGTTATGTTTGAAGCTGTAGACGGATACCGGTTATGTAAATGGGAAACAGAAAGCGATTATGATGGTGAAAACTTTGATGCTATCGTTTCAAAAAATAATGCAAAATACATCAGAGATATTGCATTTAAGGAATTCGACAAAGATGATGATGTGATTGAAATAACAAAAAATTCAAAGCACATTATTTTTTCACTTTATAATTACACCATAATTAGTAGAATATGTTTTGGTGATAAATTCGATTTCACCAATTTCATTCCTAAAAAATGTGATACAAAAGTAAAAATCAACCGCAGTGCATTAGAAAGTGCATTGAATTGTATTTCACCAATAATCGAAAATGCCGCAAGGAATCCTGTAATTGCTAAAATTGATGAAACAGGTATCAATTTGAAAACAATTTCAAATCTTGGAAAATCAGAAATTTTTGCAGAGATTATTGAATTCGAAGGAAAATCCATAAACAAAATAGGCTTTAATGCAACTTTTATGATTGAAGCATTAAAGAACATGTCCGTTGATGAAGTAGAAATTGAATTTACTTCACCACTTTCTCCGATTTTGATTTACAATTCGGAGAACAGAAGTAATTTCGCAATGGTATTGCCATTAAGAACAAAGTAAGAAATTTTAAGGGAGGAATTTTATTATGAATAATTTAAAAATTTTTGAAAACGGTGAGGAAAAGGAAATCAATTTATTCAAGTTGGTTTCTAACAACAACGAAGACACAATTGGTATCAAGCCAATTAAATCATGTTTATTTGAATATGGAAAGTGTTCCATTTTAAATAAGCATTCATCAAACAGCAAATATAAGCTTATGATGAATTCGGCATTTGCTGATTTGGTCGTAAGTTGTTACCAAAAATACAAACTTCAAGCAATTGTTAATTCGGAAGTTTCAGACAACATTTTGGTTAATGAAAGTTTTTTTAACGAGTTTGTTGAAGTTGTTTTTGTTTCATTAGTCACTGTAAAAAATGTTCTTGATTTTGAAAAGTATTTCATTGCTAATCTCAAAGAACATTTTTCCAAAAATTTAAAATTATCACAATTCGCAATTAAGGAGAATTAAAATGATAAAAAATGATTATGATAACGAACCATTATCATTTGATTTATTTGAATATGTATCATATAGATCAAAAAATGAAGAGTTCAAATTACTCAAGAAACCTCAGCTTAACAAGAAAGTTCTTGAATGGCAAACCTTGAATTTTGAAGGTAAAACTTCAAAAACCAAAAAAGCGCAAGCTGATAATTTATTCCTTGAAATATTGACTTATTGTTTCCATTTTTGGAAAATACAAAGTTATATTTCAAATGCCACCTATAAAGGTAATCGAAATTATCTTCAAGAAGAAGACTATTTCCAAGAGTATGTATTTGTGTTGATGAATACAATGTCAACATATACCGATGTCGTCGGTAACTTTGAAAATTATTTCATAAGTTCGTTGTATAACAGATTTATGGAAAAGGTAAAATGTTCTTTTCTTTATATAACCGGCAATATCCCTGCTGATGAAAGGCTTCAGCATAAGGTCATAAATATTGATAAGTTTGCAAATAATCTTGGTAAACATACCGATATGAATTTAAAAGAAATGAACAAACACTTCTTTAAATGCTTACACGAAATCTTATCTGATGAAGAATTTTCATATATAAGTTATAAATATTTTGAAAATTCTGATAAAAAAATATCCGACAGAGAATGTGCAAAACATTTTGGAATGGAAAAAGAAAGAGATTTTTATGAAACTCGAAGAAAAATTTTCAAAAAAATCCGAAAATCTGTTCCGGAATTGCTTGAAGATTATTATTACGATGAAGGTGAATACATATTTGACAACTTGTCAGAAAATCTTGATTTTAATAACGAGATAATTTAATACAAAATAAAAAAGGTCATTTATTTGTTTTTTCAAATAGATGACCTTTTTCTTTGGAGGAAATAATGATTAGAGATAAAATCGAAGAAATATGCAGAACATTAAATAATGAAAATTTTTCTAAAAATGCTGCCACTGTTCTTGCGAAAGAAATATATGAAAAATTTGACGAAAACAAATTCATATATTTATGCGCCCTTATGCACAAATATTGTAAAATTGAGTACCGATGCAATGAGGCTATGATTGACGGAAATAGAGCATTTATGGATGCTGAAGATTTTTATTCAGTTTTCATAAGTCTTATGTATGAATCAATATATGACTATGATTATGAGACAACAGGAACATTTCAAGGATATGTTCATTTTCGACTATTGTATACATTTGCAGAATACAAAAAATGTGCGTATTTTCGGGTTACAGGAAACATTCCAATAGAAAAACGAGGAAGTGAAACACGAAAAACAATTTGTGGTAATTTCATTTTTGATAAATTAGGCACAAATTATGCTGATGATTATGAAAATACAAATCTAAAAGATTATATTTATAAATGCATCAATAAGCTTCCGGAATTATATAGAAAAATAATAATCTATATGTATTTTGAAGGAGAAAAGCGTAGTGTTAAAGAAACCGCTGAACACTTTAGCATTAAATATAATACAATGCGTTTGTATGTTTCACAAGCTTATAGCTTATTAAGGAAATTTGGAATACCAACTGTGAAGGATTATGTTGAAACATCTGAAAATACCAATTTATTTGAGTTTAGGGAAAACGATTATGATAAATATCTAAAATTTATTTCCTTAGATGAATATTCATATATTCCAATCGAATATTGTTCTAATTATCAGATTTATGCGTTTGACAGAATGCCATCACATTGCTTTTAAAAAATAAAAAGGAGTGTATTATTATGAAAAATAATGATATTAGTAAAAAGTTTTTTGAAGAACTTAACAAATTTGAAGAAAACACACATTGGGAACTGGCTTTCATTCCCAACATGAAAATCGAGAAAATTGATGGCTCAAATCAATTGAAATTAGCCGATGAGACTAACACTAAATTTGCAAATTATCCATACAATGATAATGCTGTTCCTTCAATGTGTGGAAGGGCTGAAATTTCAGGAAGAGGCATTACAAAACTTCCAAATGACTTGTTTATGCAACATTTGAATGATTATTTCAGATATTCTGAAAACAAATATTCAATTGTTAATTTATATAACGGTGTGATATATGCATGTCATTCTGATAATTATAAAATTCTCAGTATTAAAGATTGCGTAAGAGTTTTAAGAAATTATTTGAATCGTAATTTTAAAAATGCTGAAATTGTTGAGTGGTACATTTCACCAACATTCACTTCTGTTGATATTAAATTGAATGATGACAATATTAACAGAACATATTCACAAGCCTTCAACAAAAGGGTAGGGGAATCCACAGATCTTACGCCAATTCTTAAATTAATAGCATCAAATACAGGGTTCTGTGGAGTTAATCTTATTCCAATGTTTAAAAAAGAAAATTCAGCTTTCATTCTTACAAAACCAATTGTATTGACTCATAAAGGTGAAGCACATCTTGATAAATTTATCGACAACTGCGAACTTATATATTCTTTAATGAATGATGGTTCAGAAAAAATGAAAGAACTTGCTAAAATTAAAATTGAATATCCGGCTAATTGTGCAGCCAATATTGCAATGGAATTAAAACTTTCAAAAAGAAAGGTTATGCCTATACTTTTCGAAATGCAAGATGATTACGGCAACGCACAAGGAACGGCACGAGATGTATATATTTATTTATCCAAACTGCTTAAAGAATATAACAATATTGCTCAATTTAAAATTGCAGACCAGCTATCAAGAGCATTGAATCTTGAATTTAAAAAATATGATAGAGCTAATGCTCCATGGTTTGACAGCAAAGCAGGTTCGTTCCAGTATTCATTAATTGCATAGGGGGATAAAGATGTTTGAAAATTTAGTTTTTGATACGCTTACTCCTATCCCAAACACTAATATTTTCGCCTGTGATGTTGATATATCAGATACAAACATTCTGAATATTTTTCCTTTATCTATTCCACATAAATTAGATGTATATTTTGATTCTTTAATTAGCTGTTGCATTTTCTATATCAATAATGAACTTACAAATTGTTCACTTATTCTTGAAGTAGAAAATGATGAGCCTAATACCGAATCAACTTATAAAGCAGATTTGACAGAAACGCAAAAAACAGAATTGATTTCAATTTTTAAATCACAATGGCAAATTGTTAATTCTATGAAAGAGGAATAATTTATGAAATTTACAAAAGAAGATAGGGAAGAAATCATTAGGGTATTAAATAATATGCCTGATATTATATCATCAAAGAATGAACCTATTCCGATTGTAGATATTAACACAATTTCTACAAATACTTGGCTTTTTTTGCGTAGTGTTCTTGGAATAGGTGGAAGTGATGAATCTGCTATTCAAGGTATTTCTCCATATTCTAATGCAATAAAAATCTTCAAAAATAAATTTCCAAACTTATATACTAATCAAAAGATTACTGAAAATGATGTTGAAAGTATTATAGAATCATTAGAAAATAATAATAAAGATGAATCTTATAATACAGAATTTCGTCTCGATTTCGGTCATTATATGGAAGATTTTATAAAAAATCAATTCATTAAATCTTTTGATGATAGATATAAAGATGATTTTGAATTACAATTTGCAAAGGAAAGAGGTAGTTATGTTGCTATTACAGACATTGAAATTTATAAAGATTCAATGCTGTACAAACACCCTAAGCTACCTCTTTTTGCGGATTACGATTATAAAATCAAAATTTGTTTTGAAGATGGTACGATAAAGAATGGAATATTTGAATGCAAAACCACATCAATATTTAAGGTGAAAAATGATTGGTCTGAGTCTTATCCGGAATATTATCATATGCAGGGAGAACATTATTTAGCTGTATCAGGATATGATTTTTTTGTTATTGCCTGTGTTGCAGACAATAATGCAAATAATTTTTACGCATATTTGTCTTTTAAAGATGAAATTTATCAGGATAAAATCGTATCTGCCGCTGTTTCCTTTTGGCAAGAAAATGTACTTCAAAAAGAAATACCGGTTGCTAACACGAAAGAAATGCTTGACGAAGCAATTGATTTAATTGATGTTGATGAAAATGTAAAACCTTTTTCTTTATCCGATAGTTCTTTTGATTTGTTACAAAAAAGAGAAGAACTAACTAAAAGAAAAGATAAAATTTCCAAAATCAATGAAAGTTTAAATGAACAAATATCCGAAATTGATGGAAAAATCATCAAAGAGATGTCAAAAAATACATCTTCCGTTCCTAATATGGCAGTTGCAAAAAGAGGCTTGTGTATTTATCAATTAAATATAAAAAAAGCACAATCTTCTCGTTTTAACAGAAAACTATTTGAATCAACATATCCGGAATTAAAAGACAAAATCAATTCTTGTGTTGATGTAAATAGTACAACTCAAATGAACATTAAGAAGATAGGGTATTAAGGAGGATTATTATGAGTAAGAAAAGCAGATTACTTCATTCTACTCATATCGAAATTTGTCCGTTTTGTAGGAAAACAGTTGAAGTAGAAAATACAAATGTTGTTTTGTGTCCTATATGCGGAAATGAATTTAATATAAAAAAATCAAATAGTTAATTATTTATAAAAAGAAACATCTATTTTAGATGTTTCTTTTTTGTTATGTAAAAATATATAATAATTACTATATATAATGTGAATAGGAGGGCGTTGATATGGATGATTACAAAAAAAATCAAATGAGAACAAAAATATTAGCTATTGGTTTGTTAGTAATAACTATTATTGTCATTGCTTTTTTTGTTTTTTTTGGCGGAAAAATTGAAGCATCATACAACAAACACTATAATAATACAACTAAAATTGAAAGCTCTGTTAGTTCTGATTCAAATTTTTCTGATCCTTTTAAAGATGAATTATTATCACAAAAGTTCGACTACTTTATTGTAGAATTAAATAACGGTAATTACAAAATCTACAACAATTCATCTTCGTTTAATGGAAATTATGAAGTGAAAAACAATCAAATAATATGCTACTTTGATTGTCATACTACAAAAGCAGGTACTGAATATGCAATCGGGAAATATAAAGGTTTCATTTTTGAATTAGATGAAAAATCGAATCTCATTCTAAATGAAGGCGTAAGCAAAAATGATTTCGATAACTTGATATTCTAATATTAGAAAGGAAAAATATTTTGAAAAAAATAAATTTTGATAACGAAAGTAATAATAAAACAAACAAACTGAATTTTGACGAAGATATAAAAGAAAATGATAAAAACGATGATCATACCGTTGAAAAATATAAAATTGTAAATTCAAAAAAAGAAAATTATAAAAAAATTATATTTTGCGTAATTATAGTTTCAATAATATTATTTTTTCTGTTAAATGCAATTTACACAAAAACTCAAAAATCAGTAACAATAGATAACTTTACAAATTATCTATCTCTTAATAATAATTTAACTGTGCATCTTGACAACACAATTTCTATATAATATAATAATTATATAAATTATTTATAATTATTAAGTTATTATTTTATTAGACAGTTATCAAGAAATTTATTTCGGAGATAACTGTCTTTTTTTGTCTTAATTGTTATTCATAATTTATAAAATATTATAAATTTTAAAATCCTATAAATTTATAGGTAGAAGGAGATTATATTATGAGTTTTTTTAATTCAGTAAGATTAATGGGAAGAATTACATATCAGCCGGAGCTTAGAAAAACAAGCAATGACATTAGTGTAGTTAATTTCCAAATAGCCGCACCTCGCCCTTATCAGAAGGACAAAGAAGCAACATCCGACTTTATTGATTGTCAGGCTTGGAGAAATAATGCTGACTTCATTGAAAAGTATTTCAATAAAGGTGATATGATTTGTCTCGAAGGCACTATTCAGACCAACAGTTATACTGATAAAGAAGGTAACAAAAGAAAGAGTGTTTTGGTTGTTGCCGAGGACATTCAATTTGCACCTATTAATAAGGGCAAAAATAACAATAATGGCGCAGGTAACGATAATACTACAAATCAACCTGCACCGAAATATGCTTCTGCAGACAACACTGATTTTGAAGAAATTGTCGATGATGATGACGATGACCTTCCGTTCTAAGGAGGTATTATTCATCTTGGAATGTGTTTAAAATTAAATAATAAAAGAAAAAAGGGTGATACATTTGTATTGCTCTTTTTCTTTTATATAAGGAGAATTGTATTATGGCAGTAAATAAACTTATTGCAAAATTACGACAAGAACAAAATATAGACATTGATAGATTAGAAAATGAATTTAATCAAATATTCGGCTCTGATAAATATGACGAATTATGTACTATGTTGGATGTTCCTGTTGAAGCATTTCTTGTTAATGGCATTATTTCACTATTTACAAGAAATATAACACCCATTGTTATTGCAAGAAACAATACCGGTGATTTACTAATTGAAAATCAAGGGCTTGTTATAAGTATTCAAGATAAAGATTGTTTCGAAAAAATTTCATTAAATCAAAATCCTGAAGATAAATTGAATGCTATTTTGATTTCATTAATATTGAGCAATATATCAAAAACAACACTTGATAGAATCAAAGCGGAAGCAAATACTAATGAAATAAGAACTTTTGCAGACTTTTACAAAAAGGTCCGTATTCAACTTTTTTCTCTGGAAACTTGTTGCTTTTTTGATGATAACGGTAATGTTTTTTTGTTAAATTTAAACCTCAAACAAAAACGCACCACCAATATGGAAGCTTTTTGCAAATATGAATGTAAAGGCTCACTTGATACTGCTGAAATTTCACAAGCATATCCTGAAGATTTCGAGATTGTATATTGCGAAGATAATACTTCTAATTATGAATTGACAGATAGTTATGATAAACAATTTGACGACATTGTTGATTATAATTTAACGCCAAATCGTGAATTTACTCTTGATGAAGAAGAAATAATGGCACATAACGAAGATATAAATAATTCGTTAATTATATCACCGGAATGCAGAAATTATTTAAACGACTATTTTGATTTATCAAAAGCAAACGCACAACCACAATCGGTAGCGTTTTATGGTCCATCAGGTGCCGGTAAAACCGTTTCTGCTCAGGTTATTGCAAGAGAGTTACACAGACCTTATGTTGCTTTTAAAATGCGTGAAAACAGTGACGAGGACTCTTTAAGAGGCAATATCAAAAAAGTAAGTGGCAAAAACGGTGAAATCGAATATGAAGATACTCCAATTGTAAAGGCTTTAAAAAACGGTTGGGTATGCGAGATTCAAGAATTATCATGTTGTACTAATCCCGGAGCAGAAACATTTTTCAATCCAATTTTGGATGGCACAAAAACTTTTGAAGATGCAACCGGAAAAACATTTTCTGTTCATCCTGATGCACTGCTTATATTCACATATAATCCATCATATTGTGAAAGTAATCAAGTTGCAACCTCATTACTTAACAGAATAGAAGATAGTTATCATATGAATTTTCCTGATTGCGATACCGTTGTCGAAATTCTTAGTAATGCTACCGGTTATAACAATACAAGTGTTTTAAGAAAAATATACGAAGTATGTTTTGATGAAAATGTTGATTCTTCAAGTTCTATCGTAAGTTATTTACAAGAAAATGACATTGAAGAAGAGTTGTCAATTCGTCAAATAATCAATTGGATAAAAAGGTATACAAATTGTCGTTCTTATTATGGTAAAGAAAACGGTTTGCTTTTAGCTGCAGAACATACTATTATACAATCTCTTGCACAAAGAGAACCTGAAATTCAAGATGATTTAAGAAATATCCTTGAAATATTTTTCTAATAAAAAGGAGAAAATTATGAGTATATTATATTTTTTATTTTTTTCTACTGCTTTTGTATTTCTGATCGGCACTGTTTCACTAATGTTTGATGTGATTGATTATTTTAATCCAGATTATATTGATGAAATTTACTTGAAATTTTTTAAATAAAGTTGACCTTTCAGATTGAAATATTATAAAAGAGGTTATCAATTTTGATAACCTCTTTTTTTAGGAGTTGCTATGAAACAAACACAAAATAATCTTAATATGATTAAATATATTAAGAATAGTTATAATGATGAAGCTTTTTTTCTATCAAAAGAATTCAATAATAAAATGCAAAATTTAGCGAAATTTTTAACTGGTCGGTATAGACATTCTGCCGAATACCAAAAGATAAATGTTGAATTATTTTGGGATATAAATCAATATATTGCCAAAACAAACAATAGCACGATTTATATCAATTGTAATAATTATCTTATAAGTGATTTAACAAAAGAAAATCGCTGTTTAGCAATTATTGGATTTCTTGGTCACGAAGTAGGGCATTGCATTTTTACAGATTTTCAGACTCTAAATCAATTTTTGAATGATCAATATGATTATTCTCGTCTGTCAGCAAAAGCGTTTGAATTCTATAAAAAAAACAAAATTCAGTTTTTTAAATATATTAGCAACATTCAAAATATATTAGAAGATGCTTATATTGAAAATCGAATGTGTCAAAATTTTTCTGGTTCAATAAAAAACGGTATTGAATTTTCAACCAAACTTCTACAAAAGAGCATTGTAAAAAGAATGTTTTCTGAAAAAGCTGATATATATACATATTTATTAGCGCAAGCCAGAAATTGTCTTGATGATGAATTTTATGACAAATTTGAATGCTTTAATAAAACAAAGTTCTGTTTTGATGAACTCTATGAACAACCATATCCTTCTTCCGTAAGAAGAAATGAACTTGTTTTAGACATATTTTCTATGGTTTTTGATGATTTTATTTCTGAGGATGAACTTATTTCTAATAATAATGAAAAAGAAAAAAATGATAATAAAAACAACAAACCATTATCATTAGAAAAAGCCATTAATAAATATAACAAACCATTAGATTTGTCAAATATGAACATACCAAGCATAATACCATCAAGTAACAGCAATAATGCATTTGACATCCATTCAATTATTCAATCTGTTTCGAAGTCTATATTGACTAATGATAATAATGTATTATTATCTTATAATAAACACGAATTTAACGAACAAATGAATTCTGTTGAAAGCGAAGTTAATATAATAAAAGATGGAAGCGAAGAATTTTACAAAAAAATTGTTAATGAATGTATGCCAATTATTCGAAAATCAACATTATTGGTCCGTGATTCTGTTTTTCAAAAGCGAAGAAGTTTACAACAAAAAAAGCAAGAAAAAGGCTGTAAGCTTGACATAAATGCATATATTAAACGAAAAAATATTCAAGATAATAATATTTTTATCAATAGCAAGAAGCCAAATAAAAAGCCACAAATCGCAATTACAATGATAATTGACGAATCAGGATCAATGGAATCTTCGATAGTCACAGTCAAAAAAGCTGTAACCATTGTAAATGAGTTTTGTAATAGGCTAAATATTCCTTTGCTAATTATAGGACATAATTGTTATAACGAAAAAATAAACATAGATATTTATAAAGATTTTGATTCAATGAACAATTGTGCTCTAACAAAAATTAAAACAGAAGGAACAAACAGAGACGGCTATGCCTTGAAATATGGATTAAACTTAATAAAAAAGAGAAACGAACCATATAAGATTGTTTTTGTTATTTCTGATGGTGCACCAAGTGCTTACAATTCATACAAAGAAGCTTTTGATGATGTTAAAGATGCACTTGCTTTGTATAACAAAAATAAAATTGATTATATAGCATTTGCCATTTCAGACGATTTTGACACACTTTCAGAACTGTATGGAGATAAGAATATTGTTGATTCAAGGAATTTGGAACAATTTCCAAAAGAATTAGCAAAAATTATCGCCAATAAAAGTAAAAAAGCTTATAAAAAAGAAAATTATTAAGTATAAATTGATTAAGTTCGTATAGGTAAGACCTATTAAATAATTTTCATTGTTAATAATAAAAAAAAGAAACACTAAATTTAGTGTTTCTTTTTTTATGTAAAAATCATTATTTTTTACTATAAATAATAAGAAAGGCAGGTGAGTAATATTGAATAAACATTTTTATGTATTAAGTATTGATGATTTAATGAAAATTTTAAATTTAGATAAAGAAAATGCAATTGATTACGCAAAAAACTTTTCGTATTTCTATATAAATAATAAAATGTATATTTCGGCAGAAGAGTTTTACGGAGAAAAATATATTATTGATGATTGTATTGAATTTGAAAATATAGACGAAAATAACAATATTAAAATCATTAAATTATTGCCAAAAGCGTATTCAGTTAAAGATATTTCTAAAATTTTTAATTGTAGTATAAAACAGGCATATGTTATTATAAAAGAAATTCCATTTTCTTTTTCGCTACATAATAAATTATATGTTACTAATTATGACTTGCAAAAATGGATTGAATCGAAAATAAGTATTTATCATAAATAAACGAAATATACAACATGTAATAAATTCAATTGAGTTTGATAAAAAATATATAAAAACATAAAACAATCTTTGTAGCCTTTTAAAACAAAAACTATTGACATCTAAAACGGCTAATGATATAATTGCTTCAAAATTCGGCACAAAATTGTATTAGATTTTATGCTCAATTTGTATCAATTAGTGGTGTTTAAAGTATTTTGTTAAAAGCTCTGCAAAAGCTTTATGCCCCAGTTCAAATCTGGGTGGTGCCTCCAATAAAACACCGAAGAGTATTTATTAACTCTTCGGTGTTTTTCTATATCTGTTATAACTTTTATTTTATCTTATGTTTTATTAAAAATTTATAATCATTAAATCAAAAACGCCATTGGCTAAGCCAATGGCGTTTTATTTAAGCGTTGTAATAATTAAGCGTTTGCTTGGTGGTCTTTAGCGTCTTGCTCAGCAAGTCTTTGTGCACGCTTTTCAGCAAGTTCAACTATCATTTGTTGCTGAAGGTCACCGTGGATTGGATAGATGATGAATGAAACACCGTAAAGTCCTCTTGCGAGAGCCGGGAGGATACAGAAGATTGCCCAAATACCGTTAAGCATTGTTGGGTCAGTCTGTGGAATTGCGTTACCGAGTGAATCGGTAAGAGGTACATAGTTAATCCAAGTAAGTACCATACCTGAAAGCCAACCGGTAACAGATGTAGCAAGTTTACCGAAATAACCCTGAACAGTTGTTACAAGTGCTTCGTTTCTAAGGCCGTGCTTCCATTCCATGTAGTCAAGTGCTTCTGCTGTAACGATTTGGCCGCTAACATTAAGAATTTTGTTAGGAAGACCGCAAATAGTAAGACCGAAGATAACCCAAATAAGATTAAATATGTAATGATCTTTAAAGGTTTGACCAAACGGGTGAAAACCAACAAAGAATAAAGTCATATATGCGAAGAAGCCAAATAAACCTGCAATGATTGATGTGGCTCTTGCGCCCCATTTTTTAACCATTTTTGCTGCAACCGGCACCATAATGTAGTTCGGGATACCTGTAAATAAACCGCAGATTGTTTGGTTAAGAAGTGAACCTGTATTATTAAGCCAAAAGTATGATTCCGATGAACCGCCTACTGACTTGAAAGAGTTAAAGAAGTTAGCAAGAATTACTGCTAAAAGTGGTCTGTTAGTGATAATGTTTTTAAGTGATTCAAGAACTGATGTTTCTTTAATTTCTTCACGGCTCATAAGCGGAACGCGTTCTCTCATATTAAAGAAACCAAATACTGCAAACACTGCTGCAAGAATAAGCATAAAGTATGCGAAACCTGAATATACACCTTCCATTGTGATGTTTTTATTTATTTTAGGAAGAAGTGTTACAAGTACAGGTACAAGTGACGGGAGCCAAGTACCAAAAAGTTCAAAGAATTTTGTAATGGTAATAAGATCGTTTCTTTCATCGGTGTTGGGAGTTATGTTATAAATCATAAGTCCCCAAGCGCCGAAGTAACTCATACCCAAACCGTAAATTACAATAGCGATTGCAGCCCATACAATTTTACTGGTAGCACTTATATTCGGAGCTGTAAACATCATTGCACCGCCGATAACCCATAGCGGTAACGGAATGATGAAGAATGGTCTGATTCTTCCCCAACGGGTACGCGTACGGTCAATAATCAAACCGGAAATCGTATCGTCAAGTGCATCATATATTGATGCAAAAAGGTTAATGTTTGCGTATGCGGTAGAGTTGAGCTTTAAGAACTGAATCATAAAGAACTCTTTAAATGCATCCACAAACTGTGATAAGTTTTTCTGACCGAAATTTACAAGAACATAAGCGGCAATTTCCTTAGGGGTAAGGTAACGCTTGTGCGTATAGGCGAGCTTATCAAGTTCATCCATTTCGGATTGTGTTAATTCTTCGGTAAGTGTTTCTTCTGCCAAATTATTCCCTCATTTCTTAAGGCTTTTCGCCTTTGAAAATATAACATATTTATACTAACATATTAAATTATCTAAATCAACACTTTTTTATGCGATTGGCATAATATTTTTTGAAATTTGAATATGAATATGTTATAATTAAATAAATTCTTTTGCATAACTTGTCAAATACTATTGACAATTTGTTTTTTTCAATATAAAATATCAAGAGTAAGTAACTTTGAAAGGGGTACATATTTATGGCAAGTACCTGTCCTAACTGTGGCAAAACACTACATATATGGAATGTAAAAGCTGAGTGTTCAGCTTGTGGCGTTTCTATTCCTAATCATAACTGGCAGGAAAGACTTGAAGAAGACAGTGAAAAAGCCGAAAAGCAATTTGCGGTTTTCTATAAATCTCTTAACAGAATAGCATATTCTATTTGGGGAACGAAATTAAGAATTGCAAGGCTTGTTTTAACTTTTTTACCTGCTATCGGTTTTATTCTTCCTTGGGCAAATTTGAATAGCGACGGTGAAAGCTTCAGTTTAACCATTATTTCAATATTTAATAAGAATAAATCTTTGATTGACTTTTTCAAAAGTTTTTTCGGCAACACGAGTTTGTATATGACCAATATGAAATTCGAAGGTTACAGCGGTCCTTTAACATTTGCGGTAATCGGTTATCTTTTCTTTGTTCTTAGTGCATTGTTTATCGTATTGGCATTTTTAATGACTATTATTCTTTGTAAAAAGCCGAAGACAAAAGCTATGGTAGGCCTTGATATTGTATCAATCGCATTTTCGGTTGTGTCTGTCGTAATGTTTGTTATGTCAGGTCCGCTTGCAAGCCAGGCAGGTGCATTTAATTTTGGTGATATGCCTGTTTTTGCCGGTTCTGCTTCAATTTCTTGGGGATACTTTGTTGCTCTTGTACTTCTATTAGTTGCAACCGGTATCAATATTGCGGTTGCAAAAGCTCCTGCTAAAAGTGATGAAACACTTGAAGAAGAAAGACTTTCCCGCAAAGCTGTTAAAGATGAAAAAGAAAGACAGAAAGAAATTGAGCGAGAAAAGAATCGCGAAGCCGCTGAAAAAGCTGCTAAAGAGGAAGAAAGAAAAAGAGTCGAAGAAGCTAAGGCGAAACTTGCAGCTAAAGCTGAAAAAAGAAAAAAGAAATAATTTGAATTTTAGCAGAGTGAAGCAGAAGCTTCACTCTGTTTTTTCTTGACCTGGTAATAAGTATTTGTTATAATTAAATTATAAATTCCTATTTGAGAAAGGCTATATGTTATTATGGAAGAAAAAGAAGTACTTGTAACTGATAATGTTACCGAAAAAAAGAAAATGAATCCTAAAAATAAAAAAATCACCATTGCAGGTGTAATTGTAGGCATTATTGCTGTTATTGCTATTTTAATCGGCGTTAATCACACAGCCATAATGTCAGATATTACATATTCATTTATGCCAAAGTCAATAACTCCTGATTTCAGCGGAACTAAAGTTGAATTCTATAAATATAAGAATAAAGATTATAACCAATTCAAGGATAAAAATAAACCGCTTAAAGCCTTCGGATTTTACTATATTGATGAAAACGGTAAAAAGCAAGATTTAAGTTGGGATGGGATTTATATTGCTCCTGACGGAACTAAATTTACACCTAATATTTGGTTTATGATTAAGGCACAGGAAAAATTAACTACTTTTAAACGCACTGCGGCAAAAGTAATCCCTATTGTTGTAATTGTAGTTATAGTTGCACTTATTTACCTTTGGTTTAGATTGTGGTGTATTCGCGAAGATAAAAGGATGGAAGCTCTTTATGGAAATAAAGAGCAAAAGAAACTTGCAAATAATAACAAAAAGAAGAAAAAGTAATTTTTAACTTAAGGGGTATTTATGAATTACGATATGCTGTTTTCGCCTATGAAAATAGGCAATGTGGAAATAAAAAACAGAATAGTAATGGCACCGATGTGTATGGGTTTTGGGCAGTATAACGGTTGTGCTACCGAAACTATGATGAATTATTATGAAGAGCGTGCAAAGGGCGGAGTGGGCCTTATTTTTACCGAAATTACACGAATTAACGATATTACCGGTGCGTCATCATTCGGTCAGCTTGGTATGAGCCATGATTATCAAATACCTGCGCTTAAAGAAATGGCTGACAGAATACATAAACATAATTGCAAAGTCATGGTTGAACTTCACCATCCGGGAAGGCAAAATCTTGGACTTATGATAGGTACTGTGCCTATTTGCAATATCGGCAGTAAACTTTTGGGTAATATGTATACCAAAATTCTTACCGGCGCTGTTATACCGCCGGGTAAAGTATTGCAGGATAAAGATATTGTTCCACGCACAGTAGCTCCAAGCAAATGTGAAAAAAGCAAAATGAGCGAAAGTGTTAACCGTGAACTTTCAAAAAGAGAGATTAAAAAGCTTATATGTCAATTTGTTGAGGGTGCCGTTAGAGTTCAAAAAGCAGGATGTGACGGCGTGGAACTTCATGCCTCACACGGTTATCTTATTCAGCAATTTTTATCACCTAATACTAATAAGCGTACTGACGAATACGGCGGTTCGTTGAAAAACAGAATGAGATTTCTGCTTGAAATAATTGATGGAATCCGTAAAAACTGCGGTAAAGATTTTCCGATTGTTGTTCGCCTTACTGTTGATGAAATGTACAGTAAAATAGGGCAGGACGGTAAGGGCTACAATTTAGAGGAAGGTTTAAAAATGGCGAAAATTCTTAATGATAAAGGAATTGATGCCATTGATGTTTCATCAGCTGCATATGATACATTTAACTACTGGCTTGAACCTACAACTTTTACTCCGGGTTGGAGAAAATATCTTGCATGCGAAGTTAAAAAAGTTGTAGATATTCCTGTTATTGCTGCAAATCTTATTCGTTCACCAAAGCAGGCTGAACTTCAGCTTAAAGAGGGCTGCCAGGACTTTATTTCACTCGGTAGGCCGCTTATTGCCGATCCTTACTGGGCGAAAAAAGTAAAAAACGGCAACGAAAATTTGGTTAAACGCTGTGTTTGCTGTTTGTACTGCTTTGAAAGTATGATGAATGGAGCATATAAATATACACACGGTAAATGCTCGGTTAATCCATTTGTTGGGAGAGAAGATGTAAAGTTAAAACATAACGGTAATGCACGCAAGGCAGTTATTATAGGTGCAGGTTGTGCAGGTTTAACTGCGGCAGAATTACTTGCAAATCGAGGTTTTGATGTAACCGTTTTTGAAAAAGATAGTAAGCAGGGTGGCCAATTAAACCTTGCAAGTAAACCACCGCATAAAGATAAAATGAATTGGGTGTGTGAAGATTTACTTGCTAACGCTGTTTCAGCCGGTGCAAAAGTTATTTTTAATACCCTTGCAACTAAAGATATAATTGATTCTTATTCACCTCAAATAGTAATCAATGCAACAGGCGGCAATGCAGTTCACCCTAAAGCTTTCAGCGGCAACAACATTTCAACTGTTACTGAAATACTTGATGGTTCTGTTAAACTGGAAAATAAAAATGTTGCTGTTATCGGCTCGGGAATGACGGGGCTTGAAACAAGTGAATTGCTTGTCTCACAAGGAAATAAAGTGACAATTATTGAAATGGCGGATGAAATTGCGCCGTCGGCGTGGTTTCAGCATGTTGACGACGCTTTGCCTGTTCTTGAAAAAGCCGGTACAAAATTTTTGACTTCTCACAAACTTCTTTCTGTGTCACAAAGCGGTATTGAACTTGAAGATTTAAAGAGTAAAAAAACGATTTCATTAAAAGTTGATTATGTTGTATTGTCACTTGGGGTTAAACCGGATACTGTATTATTTGATACTATCAAGAATTCAAGTAACTACAAAGTGTATAATATAGGCGACAGTCTTAAAATAGGCAGAATTGCCAATGCAACAGAATCTGCATATCAGTTGGTGATGAGTATTGAATAATGTATTTTCAAGACCTTCTGCTAGGGAAATCTTAAGGAAAAAATTAGATGAAATCAGTATTAGAATTGACGATAATTTGGATATTGATTTTAGCCATGTAAGTAAAAATATAAACACAATTAAAGAATTCAATCAATTTATATTGGGCCCATTTCTTTCAGGTGAAAAACTTTTTTATCGTGGGGAGCGTATCAATGACCCAAATAGGCACCTACTTCCTACAATTTATCGTGATCAAAATATTGTATTAAAAGATTCGGATTTGGGAATTAAGCATATAAATTCGCAATTCTTATTTGATTATTATGAGTCATTAGGCGATTTTGTGTATGTTTTTAATCATACTATGGGCAACGCAAGTCCAAATCATTTGTATGAAATTTGCTCTTTTGCACAGCATTATTATCATCTGTCACCGCTTATTGATTTTACCAAGAGCTTATATCCTTCACTCTCTTTTGCTTTGAAAGATAGGAAAATATTTAATGATGATATTGTTTTATATGTTCTGAAACTGCGTGATATGGAAGATTACACACAGGATATTAAGGTTGCGGATGAATGGCTTAAGGATTTAAATGTTTATGTCAGCTTTTTTGATGAAAACAGTGTCAGAAAATCTGTCAGAGAACTTATTGAAAATAAAAAGGTGAGTATTCCTACCGATTTTAAAAAGCACCTTGATACCATTTCTTCCAATCCGGTTGCAAAAGCCAAGCTTATTGATGTTCCCACAAATACCCGTATGAAATTTCAGCAGGGTGTGTTTATGCTTTTAACCGATTTTCAGCTTTATAACGATACATATTTAACAAAAGATATTCGCAACTCTTTTGAAATTAAAAAGTATATCATCAGCAAATCTTTATGTCCCGCTTTGGTCGATATGATTAAAAACGATGCTCCTTGGTACACCTTTAATAACTTAATGGATATTGAGTCTGCTTTTAAAAGTACAATTTACGCTAAATGAATTATAGTTAATAAACGCTTTCTCTATGAAGGCGTTTATTTTTTTTGATAATAAACTTTACAATTATTGTGTATTGCTATATAATAAAGTCATTATATGTTAAAGACGGTGTAAATTTGAATTTTAAAAAATTTATAAAATCTCAGTCGCCGGCAAGAATTATTGCCCTAGGCTTTGCTGCTACAATTTTTTTAGGCTCTTTTATTCTAATGCTACCTATCAGTCTTAATGACGGTGTTAATTTAAAATATGTTGATTCGCTTTATACTGCTACAAGCGCTGTTTGTGTAACAGGTCTTGTTACCGTTGACCCGGCTAATACTTTTACTCCGTTTGGTAGATGCGTTCTTGCTGCTTTAATTCAAATCGGCGGTCTTGGCGTAACATCATTCGGAACCGGAATTATAATAGCTATGGGAAAGAAGCTTAATCTAAAAAGCAGAAATATTACTAAAGAAGCTCTAAATTTAGATTCCAGAAAAGGCATAGTATCCTTTATAAAAGAAATATTTTTAACAACGCTGACTATTGAACTTTTAGGTGCTTTTTTCAGTTTTTTTACTTTTAGAAAAAAGTTCAGTTTTTTTAAAGCTGTCGGCATCAGCCTTTTTCATTCTATTGCTGCTTTTAATAATTCCGGATTTGATATTTTAGGCAATTTTCAAAGCTTGAGTGCATATAAAAATGATGTATATATAAATATTGTTACTTGTTTTTTGATATTTTTTGGCGGTATTGGCTTTTATGTTATTAAAGAGCTAAGAATGAATAAATTCAAGTGGAAACCGCTTTCAATGCATTCAAAAGTTGTATTATCAGTCAGTATGATTTTGATTATTTTCGGTACAATTATGCTTAAATTAACGGAAAATATCACTTGGCTGGGTGCATTGTTTAACAGCGTGTCTGCACGAACAGCCGGTTTTTCAACTTTTAATCTCGGTGATTTTTCAAATGCAGGGCTTATAATAATGATGGTTTTGATGTTTATAGGTGCTTCGCCGGGTTCAACCGCCGGCGGTATTAAAACAACTACCATTTTTGTCTTGTTTCAAGGTGTTAAATCATCAGCTATCAATAAAAGTGAAAAAGCTTTTAAATATGCAGTTCCTAAAAATGCTTTTAAAAAAGCTGCTGTCATTACCGTTATCGGTATAACCGTTGTTTTAACAGGTACTTTTTTAATGTCCTTGTTTGAACCTAATCTTGAAATCAAGGATATTGTTTTTGAAATAGTTTCTGCTTACGGAACAGTCGGTGATTCAACCGGTATTACACCATCTATTTCAACAGCTTCTAAAATTCTTTCAATGCTGGTTATGTTTATCGGCAGGTTAGGCCCGATGACAATAGTAACCCTTTGGTATTTCTCGCATGGGGAAAGGGTACGCTATCCTGAGGGCAATATTTCTATTGGTTAATTTTTATAAAGGTGAAATTATGTTTAATAAATCTAAAAATGATAATATGACTTACGGTATTGTAGGTTTAGGCAGATTCGGTATGGCGTTGGCTATTGATTTGGCTGAATCCGGTTCGGAAATCATTGCACTTGACAGTAATGAAGAAAAAGTGCAAGCAATCAGAGAATATACCGAAAATGCGTTTATTGTAAAAAATCTTGAAAAGAAAACTCTTATTGAAACAGGTATTCAAAATTGCGATGTAGCGATTGTTTGCATTGGTGAACATATGGATACTTCTATTTTAACCACACTTAATCTTGTATCTATGGGTGTGCCAAAAGTCATTTCAAAAGCTATGAGCAGTGAGCATGGCGTAATTCTTAAAAAGCTTGGTGCTGAAATTGTTTTTCCTGAAAAAGATATGGCAGTTCGCCTTGCAAGCAGGCTTGAAACTGAAAGAATGCTTGATTTTGTACAACTTAGTGAGAAAATAAATGTATCTAAAATGAATGTACCTGATAAAATGATTGATAAAAGTGTTGAGGAAGTTAATTTGCGTAAGCATTTCGGACTTAACATTATAGCTATTGAAAATAATGAAAATGTAAATGATGTTATTTCACCAAAGTATATATTTAGGCAAGATGACATTCTTTTTCTTTCAGGTAGTAAGGATGGCATACTTCAATTAAGTGTTTGGGCAAAGAAATAATGTTTCGGAGGAAATTCACTTTAAATGTTTAAACAGATTATATTGCAAATTATACTTATTGCTTTAAATGCCTTTTTTGCAGCTACTGAAATAGCTGTTATTTCCCTTAATGAAAAAAAGGTGAGGGCGCTTGCAGAGGACGGAAACAAAAAAGCAGTTAAAATGCTTAAAATTATTGAAGAACCTACTAAATTTCTGTCAACAATTCAAATCGGTATAACTCTTGCAGGCTTTCTCGGTTCGGCTTTTGCTGCCGATAATTTTGCCGAGCGTTTATCTGCTGTAATTGCAAATACATTTAATTTATCTGCTGACAATACTAAAATAGTTAATACGGTAGCGGTAGTAGTAATCACGCTTATACTTTCATATTTTACTCTTATTTTCGGTGAGCTTGTTCCTAAGCGAATTGCAATGAAGCATAAGGAAAAACTTGCAAATTCGGTTTGCGGTGTTATTTCGTTTTTAACCGCTGTGCTTAAACCAATAATTTGGTTTTTAACTGTATCTACTAATGCTGTACTCAGAATTGTAGGTATTGACCCACATGAAAAGGAAGAGCCGGTATCAGAGGAAGACATTGTACTTATGCTTGATGCCGGTGTAGATGAAGGCTCGCTTGACCATGATGATATTAAATATATTAAAAATGTGTTTAAGCTTGATAAAATGACTGCCGAAGATGTTATGACGCCGCGTAAATCGGTTATAAGTATACCTATAAATGCCGATGATGATAAAATCGTAAATATTATTGAAGAAGAGGGTTATTCCCGTATTCCGGTATATGAGGATAATTCTGATGAAATCATTGGTATTTTACATTCTTGTGATTATTTATTAAAGCGTGATGAAAGCAATTTCGACTTAAAATCAATTCTTCACGAACCTGTTTTTGTTCCTGAAACAGTTTGCCTTGATGTTTTATTTAAAGATATGCAGACTGACCATAATCATTTGGCAGTTGTAGTAAATGAATACGGTGAAACATCTGGCATTGTTACTATGGAGGATATTCTTGAAGAAATAGTGGGCGAGATTTGGGACGAGCGTGATGAAGAAATTGATGAATTCAAAAAAATAGGGAACAATGTATATAAGGTTCTTTGTACAGCTTCTCTTGATGATTTCAGAGAGTATTTCGATCTTGATGATGAAGAAGAACTTGATGTAACAACCGTTAATGGCTGGATTACTGAAGTTACAGGTATTATTCCTGAAGCAGGTTATACATTTGATTATAAAAATCTCACTGTAACTATTGTTAAGGCTGACCAATTTATGACTCACGAAATTAGGGTTGAAGTACATCCGCAAGAAGAAAATATCGAAAATTAAAAAAAGCACTCCTTATTTTTTATGTAAGGAGTGTATTTTTTGTCAAAAAATCGTATAATCACTTGAAAAATGATTATTAAATTACTATAATATTTTTATTATCATAGAAAAGAGGCACAAAAATGGTATCACAAATTTTTGCCATAGTAATTTTCGTGCTTATGTTTGCACTTATTATTATGGATAAAATCCCAAGGCATTGGGTAACACTCGGTTGCGGTCTTGCAACTATTGTTATTGTATTTGCGATTTGTATGAAAAGTCCGAGTGCGATAATGGAAACACTTAATGTTAAAAGTATATTTACCCCTGAATTTTGGCATACATCGGGGCAGGGTAATGAAAGCTCAAGCGGTATTAACTGGGCAACAATAATTTTCATTGCCGGTATGATGGTTATGGTTGAAGGTATGGCGAAAGCAGGATTTTTCCGCTGGCTTTGCCTCACTATTGCAAAAGCTGTAAAGTATAAAGTTATGCCTATACTTGTTACTTTTATGATTATGAGTGCGGTTCTTTCAATGTTTATTGATAGCATTACAGTAATCCTTTTCCTTGCGGCTGTAACTGTTGAACTTTCTCAGTTACTTAAATTCAGCCCCGTACCAATGGTTTTGGCAGAAATCTTTTGTGCTAATCTCGGCGGTTCGGCTACAATGTGCGGTGACCCACCTAACATCATCATAGGTACAGCACTTGGTTACAGCTTTGCTGACTTCCTCACAAATACAGGTCTTATTGCCGGTATCGCTCTTATTGCAATTATTGTGTTTTTCTTCTTTGCGTTTAAAAAGGAACTTTCGGCAAATAAGAATGAAAAAGTTGATCCTTCAACTTTTCCTAATCCAAGCGATGCAATTGAGAATAAAAAAAATTTCATTATAAGCACTGTTATTTTTATTATTGCAATTGTGCTTCTTGTATCCCACGCACAGACGGGATTGACAGTAGCGTTTATCGGTGTGGCAATAGCACTCATTACTCTTCTTACATCAATTAAAGATATAGGCTTTATACTTAAAAAGGTTGATTATAAAACGCTTCTTTTCTTCATCGGTTTATTCATTGTAGTTGGCGGACTTGAACAAACAGGTGTACTTGAAATGATTGCGTCATTTATTGAAAAAGTTTGCGGCGGTAATGTATTTGCAATGGTACTCATTATTATGTGGATTTCAGCAATTGCAAGTGCTTTTGTTGATAATATTCCGTTTGCCGCAACTATGGTGCCTGTTATTAAAAGTTTGGCAGCAACTACTGCCGGTGCTGATTTGTCAGTTTTGGCGTATGCACTTTCTATCGGTACTGATATCGGCGGCAGTGCTACACCTATCGGTGCTTCGGCTAATGTTGTCGGTACATCGGTTATTTCAAAAGCAGGTCACCCGGTTGGCTGGGGAAAATATTGCAAAACTGCAATTCCGGCAACAGCAATTGTTCTTATAATCGCTATGGTTGTAATTAAATTCAGATATTTTTAATGAGGTGTTGATTATGAAACGGCAGTTTATAATTTCTATCGAGAGAGAATACGGTTCAGGCGGCAGAGTTATCGCTGAACAACTTGCAAAAACATTGGGTATTAAGTTTTATGATAAAAATATAATTGAACAAATTGCAAACGAAAAAAGTCTTAATCTCGATGAATTAAAGAAATTTGATGAAAAAGCACGCAATATTTGGCTTTCAAGATCTGTTGACGGGCACAGCAATTCACCTGAAGATACGATTGCGCAAATGCAATTTGATTTTTTGAAAGAAAAAGCTGAATCAGGCGAATCATTTGTTGTTTTAGGTAGATGTGCAAGTTATGTTTTGAGAGATTACGATTGCTTAATTAAAGTGTTTGTAACATCTGATATGCATCATAAAATGGAAAGAATAGCTTCAATCGAACACCTTGATCCACTTAAAGTTGAGGATTTAATTATTAAGAATAATAAAAAGAGGAAAACTTACCATAATTATTATTCTAAAGAAAAGTGGGGCGATTCCCGCTATTACGATTTGATAATCAGCACTTCTAAAGTCGGAATTGACGGTGCTTTTGATGTAGTAAGCAATTATGTTAAAAAGGTTATAGATGAATAAAAAAGCCACTATTGGGACCCCTTCATAAGCAAGGTGTGTCCCAATGGTGGATTTTTAATTTTACATATGTATTTGATTTGACGGTGTAGTATTGTCTATGCCGTTTTTGTTTGCATTTTGGCTGTTGGCTTTTTATTCGAATGAGCGTAACATATTTGTAATTAAAGTTTTTTGTAAACTAATAAAATTTTCCTTTATTGCCTTTAAATACAAAGGCAATAAAAACAACTGCTACGAATATCAATGGAAAATAATTAGTCAAAAACATTTTCAAAGTCAAGATTTCAAAATTTTCATACAAAAGAAAGACTTTGGTACTGCTGACAAAAGTGTTTATTAAATCGTACAATAACAAAACCATTATAGTTATCGGTGCGGATTTTGAAAAAAACATTACAAGCATAGATAATCCGTAATAGAACACAGCTACACTTAAAATCTTAAAAAGAAACCCTATAAAATCATCTATGCAATAGAAATGCAAAAGTATCACTGCTAAAGCATTGATCAAAGAGCACAAAAAATACACTATCGTAGTTTCAAATCGTTTTTTGTTACTGTAAAAGAAGAATACATCTTTCGTTTTATCCGAAAAAAATATTTCCGCCACAAAAACACCTGTCCATACAGAAAACATCGGAAAAAAGAAAAAAATAATTTTTTCTATATCTATTACCATATCGTTGTTATTTAACTTATATATAAAAAAATTAAACAACGGCACAATCAGGTTAATGATTACTATGGGCAGAATCCATAATCCGTGAATGGATTTCAGAAAGTATTTGTGTTTTTTAAATTCAGATTTTCTATAAAGCATATATAACCATCCTCTACTGTGGGAGCAAGCGGCAAAGCGTCAATTTTGTTTAAACAAATAACTTTTTCATATGTCTTGCCGTCAATATAAATCGTTCCCATTGAATAAAAAGGAGCATCAATATCATCAGTGCTGTTGACTGCAAAAACTTTTCCGTTTGCAACATTAGCCAATTCGTCACAAGAGTTAAATTGTGTAATAACCCCGTTTGAGAGAATCAATATTTTGTCACATAAGGATTCTATGTCGGTTATTATGTGCGTTGAAAGAACAACACATCTGTCTTTTTTTATTTCTCTGATAACATTTTTAAAATTCAATCTTTCCTCAGGGTCAAGACCTGCAGTTGGTTCATCAAGCAAAACAATGTCCGGATTTCCAATCAACGCCTGTGCAATTCCGAGTCTTCTTTTCATTCCGCCTGACAGTTTTTTTACAACAGTATCTTTTTTAGAAAAAAGATTAAGTGATTTCAACAGATTGTTGATTTCGTCATCTGTAATGCCATAATCCTTTAAATTTGCAAAAAACTGCAAAACTTCATACGCAGTAAGTTCATTAAAAATCTCAAAATTTTGCGGAAGATAGCCAATGTGAGTCAAATAATCATTTGTTTCTTTTACGCCGTCTGAATAAGTGATGCTTCCGCCGTTAAGTTTTTCTATCTTGGTTATACACCGCAACAAAGTGGTTTTGCCGCTTCCGTTTCTGCCCAACAAGCCGTATGTGCAATTTTCAAGCTGAACATTAACATTATCAGCCACAACGATAGATTTAAATCTTTTATCAATATTGTTAAGCTTCAACATACAATCACCTCAATTCGCAAAGAAATTCCGAAAAACTTCTGTCATCAGTGTTATCAATCAAATAATCATTTATTTTTTCAAGCTTTTTACCGTCATTATCATTTTTTAAAATTTCTTCCAAAACGGGAATTGCTTTTTGTAATTCTTTGGAAGAATTATCTTTTAAAAATTCAAAGTATTCGGGATAATTCATATAAGCGTTTACGTCGTCGTATAACTCCATCTTGTTTGCACTGATTTTGGAAATAAAGCCTAGTCTGTCTATGTCGTCAATTGACGCTGTTATCATATAATCGTTGAAAGTTTTTACAAATTCAATATCTTCCAAATTTATATCGGGAATAATAAATATTTTCTTGATGTTAGGATTTTTCGAAACAAAAGTTTCCAATTTTTCGTTAATGGTGTCGCTGTTATACGCATCGTTAAAATACGGATAATAAATCTGTGTCTTATTGATTGTAACGCAATTTATAAATCCACTTAACAATGTTAGGGAATCACTTTTTCCTTTGAATTCGTTATTAGTGCTGCTTTCTAAATTACATTGCACTTTCTTCAAAGAATGAACAGTAACATTAAAATCAGTTTCATACGGAAGTGATAAATTATCAAATCCGGCATATGAATGTGTGCTATACATTTCGTTAAATCCCGGAACAGGATAAAACGCAAAATTCCCCGGAAGAAATACGGATAAATAATTGCTGTAATATTTATCGCAAGAGCCACGGTAATATATTTTTATCAGTTTGGATTTTGAAGTGTTTTTTATCGTAAGATAATCCGAATCTCTTGTAAAATCCAACTCGTCATTGTTACCATCGGTGATTTTACTGATTTTATATCCATGATACAAAGTGAATCTGTATTCGTCTTTAAAATCATCTGTTTTAATTGTTGCAACGGCGTTTAAGTTATTTCTAAAACTAAACTCCAAGTCGTAACTGTCAACCATAAAATCGGCAGGCTTTGAAACTTGCTCATTGTTTTCATAATATCTTTTATCCGCTGATACACCCGAAGCACTCAAATTCATTTGCGCAGCAGAAAACGGGAGTATATATCCAACTAATGTTATTATACATAGGCAAAAACAAATTGAGCTTTTTAATATCTTGCTGTTTTTTGAAATTTCATTATCAGTTAAACAGTAAAAAAGCAATGCCAAAAATATAAAAAACAATATTTGAGATAGCTTGTCCAAAGTTATTATATATCCCGAATGCATATTTGGAGTCCAACCGATTGAAGCGGGAGCTATATTGAAAAATTTAAGAGATTTTGTTATATCTGTACCCGTTGAATTATAAATGCCGACAGAAAGCGAGTCCATAAGATTTGTTTCTGATATAGCTATAATAAGCATAATAATATATGAAACAAATCTGTCCTTTATTTTAGACAGCAAAAAACCAATAAATATTGCAGACAAAATGCACAGCAAAAAGTAAATTATCAAAACAACTAAAGTATGTATCACTAAAGAAAGTGAAAACTGTTTATTCGCAAAAATATAAATAACATTAAAAAGTAATGCCTCAGCAAACAGCAACAAATCATACAAAAAAATTGATTGCAACTGATTTTTGTATACAGACCTCATACCTTTTTTAGTGACGCATATAGGCTCATAGTACCTATTGAGTTTATAACAACATTCAAATGTGAAAAATATAAAGAATATTATTAAATAAGGCAATGTGTATAATGTGTTACCTAACATATATAAAGACGGAATGTCAATATCTTTTATACAAGAAATAAATGAATATGATAAAAACGCAGTAAATGACAAAACCATAAGGCTAATCAATATCTTATAAAATTTATTTCTTTCTATTGACTTTTTTTGCAAATATAAATTAGTCATAAAATCACCACCAAAAGAATATTGTGTATAAGCTCAATACGCCAAAACTATTGTTTAGTGCTTTACTTTTTATAATCAAAACCAAGTAGGTTTTTTATTAAATTTACATCCGCGATATGCAATTCCGGGTGCAAGCTTGTCACCGTTTCTGCATAAAAGTTCATCAACTCTTACAAAGCTGTAACCCTGTGCTTGAAGTACATCAATTGCTCTCAAAGTGGCTTTTACGGTAGTTTCTTTTGTATCGTGCAAAAGTAATATTTCACCGTCGTGAGCCTTATTTACTATGTAATTAAATACATATTCTTCATCTTGATGTTTCCAGTCAATCGAATCATTTGACCATTTTACAGCTATCATATCATTAACGGCATTTAAAGTGGTACCGAAATAATGGCCATATGGTGGCCTGTAAAATTTTACATCTGTTCCTGTAATTTCTTTAATTATTTTGTTAGTTGAATAAATTTGGCTGGCAATAGTGTTCTTACTGTTTTTCATCATATCAATATGTGAATATGTATGATTGCCGAGCAGATGACCGTCTGCAATAATATTTTTTATTGTTTCGGTGTTTTTTTGCGCTTTTTTACCGAGAACAAAGAAAGTTGCTTTTGCATTTTTTGATTTTAATCCGTCTAAAAGTGCCTGTGTGTAGTCACTCGGTCCATCATCAAAAGTTAAAGCTATCATTTTTCTGCTTGGATTTTCAACCTCAACGCCAAAACTTTTAGAGTAAGGAGTGAATATATAGCTTATAATTATAAATGCAGTCAGTGCTAGTGCAATTATAATGTAAGTTTTATTTGTGGTTTCTTTTAAATTTAACATAACATATCCCTCTTGCACTTATAGGATAGCATATTTAAATTTGCAACTCAATAATTATAGAAACTCTTTGAAATATCTTAATAATGCCTTTATAATGTCTTAAAACTCGTTATATTTAGCCATTTCGTTAAGGTCAATGCGCTTGAAATGAAGCGGATTAACTTGCGCGTCGTCAGCCGGATAACCGGTTGGCATGAGTGAAATAACATCAAGATTTTCCGGTATATTTAATACTTTTTTTGCAATTTCAGGATTAAATGCCATTACCCATGTTGTTCCCAAACCGAGTTCCTGTGCCTGAAGCATCATATGAGTTAAAACAATGCTGCTGTCAACTTCGGCTGATGATAAATTGTCATATTTTCTTGTCCAGGCTTTAGCTCTGTCAACGCACATTACAAAAATAAGCGGTGCATCAAATGTATATCTGGTGCATTTTTCTTCATCAAGCGCCTTGATTTTATCTTTATCGGTTAAAACCAAAATTCTTTGCGGTTGCAAGTTGCATGCAGTAGGTGCAACAAGTCCCGCTTCAAGTATTTTATCTATTTTTTCCTGTTCAACAGCCTTGTCTTTAAATTTTCTGCATGAATATCTTTCTTTAATGAGTTTTTCAAATTTCATATTTATTGCTCCTTTCGTTGTTATATTTTAACAAATAATTTATGCTTAAACAATATTATTACAAAAAATATCTTTAAATTTTAGTATCAATCTGTTAAAATAATCATATTACTTTGAAAGGACTAATTATGGATATATTACAAAAACTTACTCAAGAATTTTCCGTTAAGCTTTGGCAGGTGGAAAATGCCGTTAAACTTATTGATGACGGAAACACTATTCCGTTTATTGCAAGATACAGAAAAGAAGCAACGGGTTCACTTGACGACCAGCTATTAAGAGATTTATCAGACAGGCTCACATATTTGCGAAATATGGAGGAGCAAAAGGAAAAAATAATTGCTTCAATTGAAGAGCAGGAACTTATGACGGATGAAATAATGGCGTCAATTGAAAGTGCGTCTACTCTTACCGAACTTGAAGATATTTACAGACCTTTCAGACCTAAAAGAAAAACAAGAGCTTCAGTCGCTAAAGCTAAAGGCTTGCAGGGACTTGCAGATTTTCTCTATGCACAGGATAAAAATTCAAATCAACCGCTTGTTGAAGCCGAAAAATATCTTAATGACGAAGTAGAAAGCGTTGAAGACGCATTAAATGGTGCTAAAGATATAATTGCCGAATTTGTTTCTGATGACCCGGCGGGCAGAAAGATGCTGCGCTATTCAATTAAAAATCACGGAAATATCGTTGTAACAGGGGCGAAGGACGAGCTTGGCGTATATGAAATGTATAGGGAATATACCGAGCCGATTTCAAATATTGTGTCACACAGAGTTCTTGCATTCAACCGTGGTGAAAAAGAAGGTTTTTTAAAAGTAAATATTGATTATGATAAAAATACCGCCTTGACTATTCTTTATAATCTTCATATTAAGGATAGTTCGCCGACTCAAGAACTTGTTAAGGAAGCTATCGAAGATTCGTATACCCGCTTGATTTTTCCGTCTGTTGAGCGTGAACTAAGAAATTCATTGTCTGAAAATGCAGATGACAAGGCTATAAAAGTTTTTGCGGAAAATACACGCCATTTGCTAATGCAACCGCCTGTAAAGGGCAAAGTCACTTTAGGGTTAGACCCGGGTTACAGAACAGGATGTAAAGTTGCGGTAGTTGATGCAACGGGTAAAGTATTGGATACAAGTGTAATATATGCCGTTCCTCCGCATAATAAAGTTGAACAGGCGAAGAAAATAATTAAAGACCTTGTTAAAAAACATAATGTCCAAATGTTTGCAATCGGCAACGGTACTGCATCACACGAAACAGAGGTTTTTGCTTGCGAAGTTATTAAAGAACTCAACTGCGGTATTACTTATATGGTTGTAAGTGAGGCGGGAGCATCGGTTTATTCGGCTTCTAAACTCGCCGCAAAGGAATTCCCTGAATATGATGTATCATTGAGAAGTGCAGTTTCAATTGCACGCCGCCTTCAAGACCCGCTTGCCGAACTTGTTAAAATTGACCCTAAAGCAATTGGTGTAGGCCAATATCAGCACGATATGCCGCAAAGCCGGCTTTCAAGCGCACTTGACGGTGTGGTTGAAGATTGTGTTAATACAGTCGGAGTAGACCTCAACACTGCATCTGCGCAGCTTTTAAACCGAGTTGCAGGCGTATCATCAAAAATTGCTGATAATATTGTAAAATATAGGCAGGAACACGGTATTTTTAAATCACGCGACGAAATTATGAATGTTTCAATGCTTGGTCCAAAAGCATTTGAGCAATGTGCAGGATTTTTGAGAGTGAGCGAAAGCAAAAATGTTCTCGATAACACAGCCGTTCACCCTGAAAGCTATGATGCAACACGCAAACTTCTTAAATTATGCTCGGTTACTGATGAAGATGTAAGGAGCGGTAATGTTTCTGCTGTTAAGCAATATGTTGAAACAGTAGGCACATCTGCACTTGCAAAACAACTCGATATCGGTGAGCCGACTCTTATTGATATTACAAAAGAAATTGCCAAACCGGGCAGAGATCCAAGGGATGAACTGCCGGCCCCGATGCTTCGCACAGATGTTATGGATATCAAAGATTTAAAAGTCGGAATGGAACTTAAAGGAACAGTTCGTAATGTAATTGATTTTGGCGCGTTTGTTGATGTTGGTGTTCACCAAGACGGACTTGTGCATATTTCTCAAATTACAGATAAATATATTAAGCACCCAAGCGATGTTTTAAAAGTGGGGGATATAGTAACAGTTTGGGTGATTTCAGTTGATGTGGATAAAAAGCGTATTGGTTTATCTATGAAAAAGCCTAAAGAATAATGAATTTCAAAATAATTAAAAGTAACAGAAAAACAATTTCACTCAGTGTTGATGATGAACTTAACGCAATAGTTAAAGCACCGTATTATGTTTCAAATTATCAAATTCAAGAATTTATAGATAGAAACAGTGGATGGCTTGAAAAGGCTGTGTTAAGAAAGAAAAAGCATATTGATAAATATAATATTAGCGAAGAAGATAAGAAACGCTTGATTTTAGAAGCAAATGATTACCTGCCTAAAAGGGTAGAATATTATTCCGTTATTATGAATGTTAAGCCAACAGGTTTAAAAATCACTTCTGCGAAAAAGCGCTTTGGCTCCTGCAATGGTAAAAATTCTATTTGCTTTTCATATTATTTAATGCTTTATCCGAAAGAAGCGATTGATTATGTAGTTGTGCATGAACTTGCACATATAAAACACCACAATCACAGTAAAGAGTTTTATAATTTTATATCAATATTTATGCCGGATTATAAGCAAAGGGAAAAACTTTTAAGAGATTAAATAATCAAAGTCAAGAGTTAATTTTAATCATTATTTGAAATTAACACTTGACTTTGGACTTGAAATCTATTATTATATCTGTTGTACGCTGGTGTGGCGAAATAGGCAGACGCAAGGGACTTAAAATCCCTCGGTAGAAATACCGTACCGGTTCAAGTCCGGTCACCAGCACCAAAGAGCAACCATTTTGGTTGCTCTTTTTTAATACTCTTATTTCTTTAAATATTGCAGATTTTTCCTTATCTTCTATTGAAAATGCAAATTTAATATTGTATTATAAGTATAATTAAATAAGTAAGAGGTATTTTATGCAGGATTATAAATTAAATGGCAGTGAATGCTTAGGTATTGAGTTTGGCTCAACAAGAATCAAGGCTGTTTTGATTGACAGCGAATATAATGTTTTAGCTTCCGGCAGTCATGATTGGGAAAACAAACTTGAAAACGGATATTGGACTTACGGCATTGATGATATTTTGAGTGGTATGCAAAATGCATATAAAGCACTTAACGATGAATGCTTAAAGAACTTTTCTGCTAAGATAACAAGCCTTTCATCAATCGGTTTTTCCGCAATGATGCACGGTTATTTACCGTTTGACAAGGATGATAATTTACTTGCCGAGTTTAGAACTTGGAGAAATACCACAACAGGCAAGGCAGCAAAGAAATTAACCGAACTTTTTAATTTTAATATTCCGCAGCGTTGGAGCATTGCTCATTTGTATCAGGCAATTTTAAACGGTGAAAAACATACTGAAAAAATATCATACATAACTACTTTGGCAGGATATATTCATTATTTGTTATCCGGCAATAAGGTTGTCGGTATAGGTGAAGCTTCAGGTATTTTTCCTATTGACAGTAATATTAACGATTATAATCACGAAATGCTTGATAAATTTAGTACGCTTGATGAAGTTAAAAAATTCAAGTGGAACATTAAAGATATTTTACCTAAAATTTTAGTTGCAGGCGAGAATGCAGGAACACTTACTGAAAAAGGAGCGTTGCTTCTTGACCCGACAGGTACATTAAAACCGGGCACTTTAATGTGTCCGCCTGAGGGCGACGCAGGAACAGGTATGGTAGCTACAAATAGTATTGCGCAAAGAACCGGTAATATTTCTGCCGGAACTTCGATTTTTTCAATGATTGTGCTTGAAAAGCAACTTTCAAAAGTTTATGAAGAAATTGATATGGTTACTACTCCTACCGGCAAACCGGTTGCTATGGTGCATTGTAATAACTGCTGTACTGATCTTGATTATTGGGTTAAGCTATTTATTGATTTTGCAAGTATTTCAGGCAGTTCTTTAACTAAAGCACAAATTTATGATATGCTTTATAACGAAGCGCTTAAGGCTGATGAAGATTGTGGCGGCCTTGTATCATCAAACTATTTTTCAGGTGAACCTGTTACCGGTTTTACACAGGGCAGGCCAATGTTTTTAAGAAGCGAAAATGCAAAATTCACTTTGGCTAATTTTATGCGAACAAATATCTATTCGGCAATCGCTACGCTTAAAATCGGTATGGAAATACTTGAAAAAGAAAATGTTGTAATTGATAAGTTAATGGGCCACGGTGGTCTGTTTAAGACTGAATATATAGGTCAAAAACTTATGTCCGGTGCAATGAAAGCACCTGTTTCCGTTCTTTCAACAGCGGGTGAAGGCGGTGCTTGGGGCATAGCTGTTCTTGCAAGCTTTGCAAAAGAAAGTTTTGGCTTATCACTTGATGAATTCCTTGACAAAAAGGTATTTTCAAAATTTGAAATTAAAACCACTGTTCCTGATGAAAAGGATATAAGCGGTTTTGAAAAATATATGCAACTTTATAAAAAATCATTAGCAGTTGAAAAATCGGCTGTTGAAAACATATAAGGAGAAATATTATGGCAATTAAAGATTATGAATTTTGGTTTGTTGTGGGTACACAGCATCTTTATGGCGAAGAAATATTTGCCGACATTAACGCGCACGCAAAAGAAATGTGTGATGAATGGAGTGCTAAACTTCCTTGCAAGGTTGTTGCAAAGCCTTGTGTTAAAACATCATCTGAAATTTTGAATGTTATTCAAGAAGCAAATAATACAACTAACTGCGCAGGTATTATTACTTGGATGCATACATTTTCTCCGTCAAAAATGTGGATAGCAGGACTTAATGCACTTAACAAGCCTTATCTTCATGTTAACACTCAATTTAATCGTGATATTCCTTGGAATTCAATTGATATGGACTTCATGAATCTTAATCAGTCAGCGCATGGTGACAGAGAACACGGTTATATCCACGCAAGAATGAGAAAAAAGGTTAAGGTTATTGCAGGTTATTGGAAAGATGAAACATTTCAAAACAAAATGGGTGTTTGGATGAGAGCGGCAGTCGGCGCAAATGAATCAAGAAAGCTTCGTGTACTTCGTATTTCTGATAATATGAGAAATGTTGCAGTTACCGACGGTGATAAAATCGAGGCTCAAATCAAACTCGGCTGGCAGGTAGACCATTACGGTGTCGGTGACATTATCAAATATGTTAACGCTGTCAGTGAAGATGAAATTGATGCTCAAATGGATGAATACAAGAAAAATTATGATTTTGATACAAACAATATTGATTCCGTGCGTTATCAAGCAAGGGAAGAAGTAGCAATAAAAAAATTCCTTGATGAAAACGGTTTTGGAGCATTTCACACCAATTTTGAGGACTTGCAGGAACTTCGTCAGCTTCCGGGACTTGCTGCACAGGATTTAATGCGCCAGGGATATGGCTTTGGTGCAGAGGGTGACTGGAAAGTTGCCGCAATGACAAGAATTATGAAGCTTATGGCAGAGGGTATGAACGGCGGTACTGCATTTATGGAGGACTACACATATCATTTTGAACCGGGAAACGAAATGCTCCTTGGTTCACATATGCTTGAAGTTTGTCCAAGCGTTGCTGCGGAAAAACCAAAAATTCAAGTTCATCCGCTTGGTATAGGTGACAGGGAAGACCCTGCGCGACTTGTGTTTAAGGCACAAACAGGTGATGCAATTGTTGTAACTCTTGTTGATATGGGTGACAGGCTCAGGATGATAGTTAACGATGTAGAGTGTAAAGAGCAGGTTAATGATATGCCAAATCTTCCGGTTGCAGGTGTTCTTTGGAAGCCGCTTCCTTGCCTTCAAACTTCTGCTGAAGCTTGGATTTATGCCGGCGGGGCTCACCACTCTGTGCTTTCGTATACTCTTACAGCAGATCATATGAGGGATTTTGCAGAAATTATGGGTATTGAGTTTATTCATATTAACAAAGACACAGAAATTAACGAATTTAAAAAAGAACTTTTCTACAACGATGTTGCATATAAGCTAGGTATGTAAGGGGATTTAAAATGTTAGAAGAACTTAAAGAGCAGGTTTTTGAAGCTAATCTTCAGCTTGTTAAATACGGTCTTGTAGTGCTTACTTGGGGTAACGTTTCGGGTATAGACAGAAATAAAGGATTATTTGTAATAAAACCTTCCGGCGTACCATATGATGATATGAAGGCATCGGATATGGTAGTAATGGATTTAGAAGGTAATAAAGTAGAAGGTGACTTAAATCCGTCTTCCGATACTCCTACTCATCTTGAACTTTATAGAAATTTTGATAATATAGGCGCAGTTGTACACACACATTCACCATGGGCTTGTTCATGGGCACAGGCAGGCAGAGATGTAAATGCTTACGGTACAACTCATGCAGATTTTGCAAACTGTGCAATTCCGTGTGCCAGAGGTTTGAGTGAGGAAGAAGTAAAAGGCGAATATGAACTTAATACAGGTAAAGTTATTGTAGAAGAATTTGAACAAAGGGGAATTAAACCTGAAGAATGCCCTGCTGTGTTAATTCATAGACATGGGCCTTTTACTTGGGGTAAAAATCCGTTTAAAGCTGTTGAAAACGCCTTGATTCTTGAGGAAGTATCAAAAATGGCTTATCAAACAGAACAGATTGCTTCACTTGACAATGATTCAAATATCGGAATTGAGCAATATTTACTTGATAAGCATTACCAAAGAAAGCATGGTAAAAATGCATATTACGGACAAAGTAAATAGGAGTGTAATTATGAAAAAAAGTTTGAGCGTTATTTCTTCATTACTCTTCGCAGCACTTTGCTTGGGCTTTGCATTTAATGCATATGCACAAGATGTTACTGCTTTAAATGATGCAAATACGGTTATTTCAATTTCTGAACAAAATTATGTGTATGACGGTACACCTAAAACGCCGGCTGTTTCTGTTTATTATAACGGAATTTTGCTTAGCGAAAATGTTGATTATTCGCTGACATATTCTGATTTTGTTGTTGCCGGAACAGCTAAAGTTACCGTTACCGGTATAAATTCATATACCGGCTCTGTTACAAAGGAGTATACAATAAAGCCAATAACTTTTAACAGCAAAAATTTATCTGTCACATTTGATAAAACTTCGCTTGTATATTACGGCAGTGCTGTTCATCCTGTTATGTATGTTTCGTTTAATGGTCAGCCATTGGTGCAGGATGTTGATTATAAGGTTACTTATTCTAAAAATAACGCACCCGGCAGAGCAACCGTTAAAATTACCGGCATAGGAAATTTTAATGCAAGTGTGTCAAAAACATTTATAATTTTACCGCAAAAAGTAAATTCTGTTTCAATTGCAAAAAATTCTGCTACAACAGCAACAGTTAGTTGGGGCAAAGTTGATAAAGTTTCCGGTTATGAAATTTTAAAGTATGATGTTAACAAGAACAGCTTTGTTCATGCAGTTTACGCTTCTGCCGACAGTACATCTTATCAGTTTACAAAACTTCAAAATTCAGCTTTACATTCTTATGTAGTTAAAGCTTATAAAACTATTGACGGTGATAAATACTTCGGTGAGCAAAGTGATGCTGTATCAGTATTTATAAAGCCGGCTAAAGCACAACTTACTTCTGTAACTTTGAAAAATTCGACGCTTAATGTTGAATGGAAAAAGCTTGACTGCACAGGTTATGAAATCATTTATACAACTGACAGGAAGTTTAAAAAAGGTTTAAAAACTGTAAAAATCAAAAATTCAAATACAACTAAAAAGGCTATCAAAAAACTAAAAAAAGGTAAAAAATATTATGTAAAAGTAAGAGCATATGCCGTTAATAACGGTGAAAAGCTTTATGGTAGCAAAAGCACCATGCTCAGCTCTTATTTTTCAAATGTTTATTCCACCTATTATTCATATTATGTAAATAATAAGGACAGAACAACTAATTTGAAGATTGCTTCTAAAAAAATTAACGGTACAATTATTCAGCCGGGTGAAACATTTGATTTTAATAAAGTTGTAGGTTCAAGAACAAGCTCAAAGGGCTATAAAAAAGCGCATGTGTTTACCGGAGGCGATGGTGTGGCAATGGGTCTTGCCGGAGGTATTTGCCAAGTTGCTTCAACTACATTTAACGCAGCTTTGCTTGCAAATGTTCAAATTGTTGAACGCCACCAACACAGCCAAAGGGTTTCTTATGTTCCTCTTGGCAGGGATGCAGCGATATCAGGCAAGGTACAAAACTTCAAATGGAAGAATAATACTAAATACGCCATTAAAGTTGGAATGACAGTTAAGGGCGGCAAAATCACTTGTACTTTTTACACTTGCCAAAAGGTAAAGCCTAAAAAAGTGAACTTAAATGTTACTCAAAAAGGAAAGAATTTCACCTTGAAAAGAAGCGTGAAAGGAAAAGTTAACTACACTTGCCGTTCGAAATATTGATAATAAATAAGAGAACACCGTCTTTTGGCGGTGTTTTTTGATTGTAAATAATGTGTGAATATTGTAAACAATATATTAACAAAGCGTTGACTTATATGTTTGAGCTACTTATAATATATTTTAAAATGATGTGTAGAGGTAATTGATATGGTTAAATCTATGACCGGTTTCGGCAGAGCAAGCAGAGAAATTGACGGTTATATGATTACGGTTGAGCTTAAATCCGTTAATCACAGATACTTTGAATTTTCGTGCCGCTGCCCGAGGCAATATGGCTTTATTGATGATAAAATTAAATCGTTTGTAAACTCTAAAGTAGCAAGAGGTAAGATTGAATGTTATGTTGGCATTGAAGCACTTAATACAGAAAGTGCTGATGTTGTTGTAAATAACACCCTTGCTAATGCATATGTAAAAGCACTTAAAGAAATTTCAACTAATTATGATTTAAAAGAAGATTTCGGTGCATCTACAATTGCTCGCTTTCCTGATGTATTGATTGTCAGAAAATCAGAGGAAGACGAAGAAAAAATTTGGCAGCTTGTTAAAACGGTTGCAAATGAAGCTGTTGAAAAGTTCATAGATATGAGAAAAGTCGAAGGCAAGAAAATGTATGACGATGTGTATTCACGCAGTCAGTTTATTCTTGATACTGTTTCTTTTATTGAGGAACGCTCACCGCAAACCGTTAAAGAATATAATGATAAATTGGTTGAAAGAGTTCACGATTTACTTGGTGATGTTACTCTTGATGAGGGCAGAATATTACAGGAAGTTGCAATTTATGCAGATAAAGTGGCAGTTGCTGAAGAAACCGTAAGGCTTCGCAGCCATATTTCTCAACTTCGTGATTTTATATCAAGTGATGAAGCAGTCGGAAGAAAGCTTGACTTTTTAATTCAGGAGATTAACAGGGAAACAAATACAATCGGCTCAAAGTGCAATGATGTTGAAATTGCACGCAAGGTTGTAGAAGTAAAAGCTGAAATTGAAAAAATCAGAGAACAAATTCAAAATATAGAGTAATTATTATGAAATTAGTTAATATTGGTTTTGGAAACCTAATAAATGCAGACAGGGTAATTGCAATTTTATCGCCCGAATCTGCCCCGGTTAAAAAAATTGTTAAGGAAAGTAAGGCTAAATCAACGCTGATTGATGCAACACACGGCAGAAAAACTATGAGCGTAATTGTTACAGACAGCGAAAATATTGTACTTTCTTATCTTGATTTAAAGCAGGTCGCTGCGAAGTTTGATGTGGAGGTTGAGGATGAATAATAATGGTATGCTTGTTGTTGTTTCAGCACCGAGCGGATGCGGAAAAGACACGGTATTTAAAGAAATTCGCAAAAAAAGAAATGATATAGTTGAATCTGTTTCAGCTACCACACGAAAGCCAAGAGAAGGTGAAGTTGAAGGCGTTAATTATTTCTTTTTAAGCGAAGATGAATTTAAAGATTTGATTGAAAATAACGGACTTCTTGAATACGCTGTATATAATAATTGCTATTACGGCACGCCGATTAAAGGTGTTAATGATGCAATCAGCAACGGTAAAATCTGCGTTTTGATTATTGATGTTCAGGGTGCGGAAAATGTTAAAAAGTTATATCCTGACAGCGTTTCGATTTTCTTGGTTCCGCCAAGCTGGGAAACACTTGAGCAAAGACTAAGAGCCAGAAATTCGGAAGAGGAAGAAATGATACAGAAAAGGCTTAACATTGCTAAAAAAGAGCTTTTATGTCAGGATGAATATGATTATAAAGTAGTTAATGACAATCTTGATGATTGTGTTAATGATATAGAAAAAATACTTTGCGAAGAATTAAAAAAACGCAATGAATCCAAATAATTAAATTTAAAGGAGATATTTATATGTTTAACCCGGATTTGAAAAAATTATTAAAAGGCTGCAATAGCCGTTACAGTCTTGTAGTAGGTACTGCAAAGAGAGCAAGAGAAATTCGCGATGAAGCAATTGAACGCGAAGAACCTATTGATGTTAAAACCGTATCAGTTGCTATTGATGAAATTCTTGACGGAAAGTATGTAATTGAAGAACCTGATGAACTAAAATCAAATAAAAAGTAATGAACAATAATATTGCTACTGTTGCCGTTGAAAAAACTTTTTTCAATATTGATTCTGATTTTGATTATTTGATTCCTGATGATTTGGTTAAAGAAATTAAAATCGGAACAATGGTTAAAGTACCTTTTGGAAACGGTAACAGGCTCAGGGACGGAATAGTTGTTAATCTGTATTCAGCTATTAACACATCTTTGAAATCTATAAAAAGCACTGTTGGTGATAAGCCGATATTAAGTGCAGAGGCAGTATCACTTGCATTATGGCTTAAGGAACGCTGTTTTTGCACTACTTACGAATGTTTAAGGCTGATGTTACCGAGAGGAATAGGTAAAGTTTCTGACGCATCTGCAAAAGTTGCAACACTATTGACAGTCAATGAAAATGATTTGCCAAAACTTACTCAAAAGCAAAAAAGCGTAGTAGATTTGCTTTTTGATGTTAATACTGCATCTGTTTCTGAAATATGTGAATTTTGCAGTGTCGGTGTATCGGTTATTAAAAATTTAGAAAAATACGGTGTAATTTCTATATATGATAAAGAGGTTTTGCGAAATCCTTATAAAAATGTACAAATAACAGAAAATAAGGATATTGAGCTTTCACCGCAGCAAATGGAAGCGTATACTACTTATAGCAATATGCTTGATGGCGAAGGCGGCACGGGGCTTCTTTTCGGTGTTACCGGCAGCGGCAAAACACAAGTATATTTAAAACTTATTGATAAAGCACTTGAAAATCAAAAAGATGTTATTGTTTTAGTTCCTGAAATCAGCTTAACTCCGCAGGCTCTTTCGATATTTCATAAACGATACGGTGATAAAGTAGCTGTTTTTCACAGCGGTTTATCTCTCGGTGAAAGAAATGACGAATACAAAAGGGCAGACAGGGGAGAAGCTAAAATTGTTATAGGCACAAGAAGCGCTGTTTTTGCCCCGCTTCATAATTTAGGTCTTATAATAATGGACGAGGAACAGGAAAGTACTTACAAAAGTGAAAGAACACCGAAATACAACACAAAAGATGTTGCTAATTTCAGATGTAAGTATAATAAAGCATTGTTTTTAATGACTTCTGCAACCCCATCGCTTGAAACATATTCAAATGCTTTGAATAATAAATGTGTACTTTGCGAACTTACACAGCGTTTCGGTGATGCTAAATTGCCTCAGGTAATTACTGTTGATATGAAGCAGGAAATGAAAAACGGTAATAAATCGCCGATTTCCGCAAAACTTAAAGAACTTATTGAAGATACACTTGATAATAACAAGCAGGTTATTCTTTTAATTAACCGCAGGGGTTATAACACCTTTATCGCTTGTAATGATTGCGGGCATGTAATTACTTGCCCTAACTGCTCAATTTCTTTAACCTATCACAGTGCAAATAACAGGCTTGTTTGCCATTACTGCGGATATACAAAAAAGCTTGATAATATTTGCCCTCAATGTAAGGGTGACAATATACGATACAGCGGCTTCGGTACGCAAAAAATAGAAGATGAACTTGCATATCTTTTTCCCGAAGCACGCATTTTGAGAATGGACGCTGATACCACTTCAACTAAATTCAGCCATGAAAAAATGTTTAATGCTTTTGCAAATCACGAATACGATATTATGATTGGTACGCAAATGGTAGCAAAAGGTTTAGATTTTGATGATGTTACTTTAGTAGGTGTTGTAAATGCAGACAATTCACTTTATGATGAAAGTTACAACAGTGCCGAGCGTTGCTTTGATTTAATTACACAAGTAGTTGGCAGAAGCGGAAGAAGAGACGGAAACGGTAAAGCTGTTATTCAAACTATTAACCCTTATAACCAAACGCTTGAATACGCTTCGAAGCAGGATTATAAAAGCTTTTATGAAAATGAAATAGAATTGAGAAAGCTTTTAACATATCCGCCGTATTGCGATATTATTTCAGCTTCATTTATCGGTGATAATGAAAATAAGGTTGCACTGTGTTCAAAAAAGTTTTTTGAACTTTTAATTGAGGAAAACGAAAAATATAAGCATAAAATCATTGTTCTCGGCCCAAGTGTAGCAAAAATAGCAAAATTAAATAATACATATAGATACAGATTATCTGTAAAATGCAAAAATTCAAAAAATATTCGTAATATGTTTAATGATATTCAAAAGAATATAAGTAAAATCAAGGAATATAAGGATATTTCGGTATCACTTGATATAAATCCTTGTGATTTGAATTAGGAGAATATAAAATGGCATTAAGAAATATAGTTAAATTAGGTGACCCGGTTCTTAATAAAACCAGCCGAAAAGTTGAAAAATTTGATGAAAAACTTGCAATCCTTATTGATGATATGCTTGAAACTATGTATCACGCTAACGGTGTAGGCCTTGCCGCTGTTCAGGTTGGAATATTAAAAAGAGTTGTTGTAATCGACATCGGTGATGGCCCTATGGAACTTGTAAACCCTGAAATCACGATGAAAGAAGGAGAACAAAGAGAATCTGAAGGATGTCTTTCACTTCCGGGAAAATACGGTGTTACTGTTCGCCCGATGAAAGTTCAGGTTAAAGCGCAGGACAGAAATGGAAAATGGCAGGTATTCACCGGTGAAGGCTTAAAGGCTCGTGCTTTTTGCCATGAAATTGACCATCTTGACGGAATATTGTTTACTTCACATGTTGTTGGTGAACTTCAAACACAGTAACGGAGAATAATATGAATGTAATTTTTATGGGTACGCCTGATTTTGCTGTGCCTTGCTTGCAAAAGTTAATTGAAATTCACAATGTTATCGCTGTTTTTTCACAGCCTGATAAGCCGGTAGGAAGAAAGCAAGTTTTAATGCCAACACCGGTAAAAGCGTGTGCAATAGAACATAATATTGATGTATTTCAGCCTACTTCGCTTAAAAATGATGATGTTTCTGCACAAATTGAAAATATGAATGCAGATGTCATTGTTGTAGTAGCTTACGGAAAAATTTTGCCGAAAAGAATACTTGAAGCGGCAAAATGCGGTTGCATAAATGTACACGCTTCACTTTTGCCTAAATACAGGGGTGCTGCTCCGATACAATGGTCGGTTATAAACGGGGACAAAGAAACCGGTGTGACTGTTATGCAGATGGATGAAGGGCTTGATACCGGTGATATACTCCGTATTGAAAAAACTGAAATCGGCGATAATGAAACGAGTGAAGAATTGTTTAACCGCCTTTCGCTTATCGGTGCAGACGCACTTATTAAAGCTCTTGATGACATTGAAAAAGGTATAAGTAAACCTATACCGCAAGGAAAATCAGATAATTCATATGCCGAAAAAATTACCAAAGCTTTAAGTCCTATTGATTGGAATAAATCTGCTGTTGAAGTACACAATTTAGTCAGAGGACTTCAAACTTGGCCTTGTGCGCAAACAAAATTAAACGGTAAAAACATTAAAATTCATAAGTCGGTTTTGACTGATATTACCGGTGCAAAAGCGGGCGAGGTAATTGAAAATAATAAAAAACTTATTGTCAGCTGTGGTGACGGACATTGCATTGAAATTCTTGAAGTACAGCTTGACGGTAAAAAAAGAATGGATACTAAATCATTTTTAATGGGAAACAAGATTGAAATCGGAGCATTGCTAGGAGAGTGATACAATGGGATCTTATTTTGCATATTATTTAACAGGCTTTATTATGATACCTGTTTTCATCTTTGCAACATACTGCCAAATTAAAGTTAAAAGGGCATTTTCAACTTATTCACAGCTTTCTAACCGCAGAAGAATGACAGGCGCGCAGGCTGCATATGAATTATTGCAGCTTAACGGTATAAACGATGTCAAAATAAAAAAAATAAGCGGTACTCTTACTGATTATTATGACCCTAAAAATAAAGAAATTTGTCTTTCGCAGGATGTTTTTGATTCTACAAGTGTTGCCGCAGTAGGTGTAGCTTGCCACGAAGCGGGACATGCATGCCAGCACGCACAGGGATATGCACCTTTGAAACTCAGAAATGCTGTTATTCCTATGACTCGCATAGGTTCATTTTTAGGTGTTCCTTTAGCGTTAATAGGTATGTTTTTATACAGTAACACACTTATTTATGCCGGTTTAATTCTTTATTCAGCTGTCGCTGTTTTTCAGCTTATTACACTTCCGGTTGAATTTAATGCTTCGAAAAGAGCGCTTGAAACAATTGAATCAAATCACTTCCTTGAAAATGAAGAATACATGGGTGCAAAAAAAGTTTTAACTGCAGCCGCACTGACTTATGTTGCCGCACTTGCTTCGGTACTTGCAACATTATTAAGGCTATTATTGATAATCAACAGAGGTAACAGAAATTGAATAAAAGTCCACGACTTGTAGCTCTTGAAACTTTATACAGCATTTTTTATGACGGCTCATATTCCAATATAGCGCTTGATAAGGCACTTTCTGATATTAAAGAAAACAAAGCTTTTATATCAGCACTTGTATATGGCGTAACTGAAAGAAAAATAACACTTGATTATTTTATTGATAAATATGCGCAGGGCAGAATAAAACCTAAAGTTCGTATAGTGCTTTGGCTCGGTGCATATCAACTGCTTTTTATGGATAAAGTACCGTCTTCGGCCTCCATTAACGAAAGTGTTAAACTTGTCAAAGAAATTAAGCAGGATTATTATTCAAAGCTTGTAAATGCTGTATTACATAAGATAGATAATGACAGACAAATCCCTGATGACTTATCAGTAAAATATTCAGTCCCGGAAAATTTGATAAATATGTGGAAAAAGCAGTACGGCGAGGATGTATTAAACGAATTCTTACCGTGCATTAACGATAAACCGCCGCTTTTTGCCATACCTAACAAGAAATTTGTAAACAGTGATGAACTGCTTTATGAACTTGAATGTGACGGTATTTTGGGTGAAGCGTATGATGAATTTGTTTTAATTGAAAATGCTAATGATTTGACTGATTCAAAAGCATTTAAAAACGGATTGTTTTATATAGAGGATTTATCAAGCTTTAACTGTGCAAATGCACTTGACGCCCTCGGTGATGATTTGGTACTTGATATGTGTTCCGCCCCCGGCGGAAAGGCTTTTACAATATCACAACATATGAATAACAGCGGAAAAATTTATTGCTATGATTTACATGAGCATAGACTAAATTTGATTAAAAACAGTGTAAAACGATTATCTATTGATAATATATATACTGATGTTAATGACGCAACAGTATACAATGAAAACATTCCTAAAGCTGATAAGATTTTGTGTGATGTACCGTGTTCCGGCTTTGGAATTATAAGAAGAAAACCTGAAATAAGATATAAAGATTTAGACAGCGTTAAGGATTTACCACAAATTCAATATAAAATACTTGAAACATCATCAAGGTATTTGAAAAACGGCGGCAGGATTATTTATTCTACCTGCACTTTAAATAAAAAAGAAAATGAAAATGTGGTAAATAAGTTTTTAAAAGATCATTCTAGATATAAATTGCTAAAAGATAAAACAGTGTTTCCGTCAACAGTAGGCGGTGACGGTTTCTATTACGCTATAATGGTTAAAAATGAAAATTGATATTAGTTCACTTACATATGATAAATTAAATAGCGAACTCGGCTTGCTTGGTCTTCCTAAATTTAGGACAAGTCAAATTTATTCCTGGCTTCATAAATACGGCTGTGCATCATTTGACGAAATGACAAACATCAGTAAAGACCTTCGTGAAAAGCTTAGTGAAAAGTATTATATTTCATCTTGCCGAATTGAAGATAAATATGTATCAAAATTAGACGATACGGTAAAATACCTATTTAGGCTTAATGACGGTGAATATATAGAATCTGTTATTATGAAATATAAATATGGCTATACTATTTGTGTTTCATCACAAGTCGGCTGTAAAATGGGTTGTACATTTTGTGCTTCAACTCTTGCAGGGTTTAAAAGAAATCTTACAGCCGGTGAAATCGAATCACAGCTTCACAGCGCGCAAAAGGATTTGAATATTAAGATTTCACATATTGTTTTAATGGGTATCGGTGAACCGCTTGATAATTTTGATAATGTTATTGACTTTTTATACAATGTTAATAATGAGAACGGACTTAACATAAGTATGAGAAATATTACTATTTCAACTTGCGGTGTTGTTCCGAGAATTTATGATTTAATGAATCTTGATTTACAGCTTACTTTGACTATATCTCTGCACGCACCTAATGATAAAATCAGAAGCAATACAATGCCGATAAACAATAAATACGGTATAGATGAACTGCTGTGTGCTTGCAAAGAATATGCTAAAAAGACAGGCAGAAGAGTGAGCTTTGAATATACTTTGATAAACAATGTGAATGACAGTAAAGAAAATGCACTTGAACTTGCATCAAAATTAAAAGGTATGAATGCACATGTTAATTTAATACCCGTTAATGATGTTAAAGAAAGAGGCAATGTCAGGTCATCCAAACAGGCAATTATGAATTTTCAAAATGTATTGAAAAATCACGGAATAAATGCTACAATAAGGCGTACTTTAGGCTCGGATATAAATGCATCCTGCGGCCAATTAAGGCGGCTTAAAAACAGAGGTGAAAGTAATGAGGATTGTTGCTAAAACAGATAAAGGGCATGTTAGAAATTCTAACCAAGATGCTTACGCAGTCGGTGAATTTTCCGATGAAGTAGTGTGGGCTGTTGTTTGTGACGGTATGGGCGGTGCAAATGGCGGAAATATAGCAAGTGCTTTAGCTGTTAAAGTTATAAGCGATAGAATAAATGTGTCATATCGTGAGCAAATGCGTGACAGTTCAATTATAAATATGCTTGATTCTGCATTAAATGCCGCTAATGTTGAGGTATTTGACTTGGCACAAAGCAAAACGGAATTAAACGGAATGGGAACTACCGTTGTTTGTGCAATTGTAAAAAACGGGCAAGTGTTTATTGCACACGTCGGTGACAGCCGGGCTTATATACTTAAAAATGGTAATATTACTCAGCTTACTACGGACCACAGTATGGTGCAAGATTTGCTTGACCGCGGTAAAATCACTTCTGAACAAGCGTTGCATCATCCTAACAAAAATATTATTACCCGTGCTGTGGGTGTTGATAAAAATATTGACATTGATTTTGACGAAACTGAATTAGATGATGAATCTACTTTGCTTCTTTGTACGGACGGTCTATCAAATTATGTGTCTAATGACGAAATTCTTGAATTAACAAGTGATGGTAAACATTACGCTTTTGCAGACAGACTTGTAAACAAAGCAAACGAAAATGGCGGCGGGGACAATATCACCGCAGTAGTAATTTCTAAATAAACGGAGTTTTATATATGGATAATTATGTAGGAAAAAGACTTGACGGAAGATATGAAATACAAGAAATCGTCGGTGTTGGCGGTATGTCTGTTGTGTATAAGGCTTACGATAATGTTGACGATAGGGTAGTTGCCGTTAAAATTCTTAAAGATGAATTTTTAACCAATGATGATTTTGTTAGAAGATTTAAGAATGAATCAAAGGCAATTGCACTTTTATCACACCCTAATATTGTAAAAGTTTATGATGTTAGCTTCGGCGAAAAACTGCAATACATTGTTATGGAATATGTTGACGGAATTACGCTTAAAGAGTATATCCAAAAGCAAGGTGCAATTACTTGGAATGACGCTTTGTTTTTTACAACTCAAATATTAAAGGCACTTCAACATGCACATGATAAAGGCATTGTTCACAGGGATATTAAACCGCAAAATATAATATTACTTCCTAACGGTAATATTAAAGTTGCCGATTTTGGTATTGCTCGCTTTTCAAGAAGTGAAACAAGAACACTTACAGATACAGCTATCGGTTCTGTTCACTACATCAGTCCTGAGCAGGCAAAAGGTGAATTTACCGATGAAAAAGCCGATATATATTCAGTAGGTGTAGTGCTATATGAAATGCTTGCAGGCAAAGTTCCGTTTGAAGCCGAAAGTGCTGTGAGCGTAGCTTTAATGCAACTTCAAAACAATGCCAAAAGACTTACTGAAATCAATCCGGATATTCCGCTGGGACTTGAGCAAATTTGTATTCACGCAATGGAAAAAGACCCGAAGGACAGATACCAATCTGCCACGGAAATGCTTTTGGATGTTGAAGAAGTAATCAATAACCCTAAAACAGTATTTGATTATTCTTGTTTTGTTGATAAATCACCAACTAAATATATAAGCAATACTGATAAAATAACAGCCGAAACTCCTGTTATTAACGAAAAGCCGATTGAAAAAGCAGTTGACAGTGATGAAGATGAGGTTGAGTATTATGATCCCGACCATAAGAAAAAAGTAGTATCTGCTGTTTTGATTGGTATAATCATTCTTGTAACAGCCGCTGTGTTACTTGTAATGGCAATAACAGGCTCGTTTAAAACAAGTACAAACACCCTTGATAATTTTGTAGGCTTTTCATATGATGAACTTATAAGTTCAAATAAATATGATTACGAATTTGTTTTAGAACAGAAAAAAACTGATGAAGTTGAACCCGGCATAGTTGTTGATCAATCACCGGAGGCAGGCTCAAAGGTTATTTCAGGCTCTCAGGTTAAGCTTGTTGTTTCTGCTTCGATGGATGATATAAATGTTCCTAACATTTACAATTTGAATGATGAAAAAGCAAAGAAAGCACTTGCAAATGAGGGACTTACAAATTATAAGTTTACAACAATTTCAAGTGAAACGGTTGAAGAGGGATTGGTTGTATATACAGAACCAAAGGCCGGTACAGTTGTTTCAAGCGATACTCAAATCGTTGTATTCGTAAGTTCCGGTCCGACCACAAAAGAGGTTGTAAATATTGAAGTTCCTGATGTAACAGGCCTTAAACAAGAGGGTGCAAGAGCTTTTCTTGAAAAAATGGGCTTTAAAAATGTTAATTTTGTAACACAGGATGATTTAAGACCAAAGGGTGTTGTAATATCACAATCACCTGCTGCAGGTTCATCGGCAACAGCAGATGATAAAATCAAAGTAGTTATTTCTTCAGGTGAAACAACTACTACTACAAAACCTACTTCTAAAGTTTCGCTTTCTGTTTCACTTCCTAAAATCGTTGATGAATCAGGCGAATATATAACAGATACACTTGAGGTTACAATTGACGGTGAAACATATCTTAATCAGGCTGTTACACTTAACGGTACAAACGCAAGTGTGAATATTACACTTGACGGTGAAAACGAAGCCAATGTTAAAGTTTCACTTACCGACATAGGCGCGCTTGAAACTAAAACTGTAAGTCCGAAAAAAAGTATGAATTTAAAAGTTGATTTCAGCGGTTTTTCAAACGAAAAAACTACTATTTCATCAAATGATTCACAAACAGTTCAGGCTTCTGATGTAAACGGAGCGCAATAAGATATATGGTTGATACAGGATTGATTGTTAAAGGAATTGGCGGTTTCTACTATGTAGAAACTGCCAATGGCTTATATGAATGTAAAGCGCGCGGTGTTTTTCGCAAGAAAAAAATCACTCCGCTTGTTGGTGACAAAGTAAGTATCAGCATAAATGATAATGCTGAAAACACTATTGATGAAATATTTGAAAGAAAAAATTCATTGATTCGTCCGCCGCTTGCAAATATTGATACACTGTTTATAGTATCTTCAATTATTGACCCGCAGATAAATACAGTTGTGCTTGACAGGCTTATAGCAATTGCCGAATATAAAGAAATTGAACCGGTAATTGTATTTACAAAAGTTGATTTAGATGAGTCATATAAAAAATATGTTGATATTTACAACAAAGCCGGGTTTAAAACCATAGTTTGTGATAACAAAACAGGAAGCGGTTCTGATGAAGTAAAATCACTTTTAAAAGATAAAATCAGTGCATTTGCAGGTAATACCGGTGTCGGCAAATCATCGCTTTTAAATAATATTGATTTTTCTCTTTCTCTTGCAACGGGGGAAACAAGCAAAAAACTTGGCAGGGGTAAGCATACTACAAGGCATTGCGAATTATTTAAGTGTGCAGGCGGATATATAGCAGATACGCCGGGTTTTTCTTCGCTTGATATTGAAAGATGCGAAAAGATAATGAAAAATGAATTACCGCATTGCTTTAGAGAATTTGATGATTATATATATAATTGCAAGTTTTTAAATAACTGCTCGCATATAAATGACAAAGGCTGTGCAGTAAGAAACGCTGTTGAAAACGGCATTATCAGCCAAAGCAGATATAACAGCTATGTTCAAATGTATAATGAGGTAAAAGACATTAAAGAATGGGAAAAGAAATAAAAAAATGTTTGATTATTTCGGGTGCGCCTGAAAGTGAAATTGAATATTATAATGATTATGTTGACGGCAGATTTGTTATATCGGCCGACAGCGGATATAGCAAATGTGCAAAGCTTGGCATAAAACCTGATTTAATCATAGGCGATTTTGATTCATCCGATGTTCCCGATACTGCTATTAAAACAATTATTTTACCTGTAAGAAAAGATGATACCGATACTTTTTTTGCTGTTAAATATGCAATAAAGCAAGGGTTTAATGATTTGGTTATTTTGGGCGGTATCGGCAGTAGGTTTGACCATACTTATTGCAATGTTTTGGCTTTAAATTACTGCTTTGAACGAAATGTTAAAGCCGTATTGATAAATAAAAATAACAAAATAGAACTTCTTGATAAAAAAGCGGTTATAAATAAAGATAAATACAATTATTTTTCTTTTTATGCTTTTTTGGAAGACTGCATAAAGCTTACAACAAGAGGAACGCAATATGATTTAACGGATTATGATTTAACCGTAAAAAGTCCGCTGGCTCAAAGTAATTCATTTAAGGATGATAATATAACGGTTTCTTATGAATCGGGAAAACTTTTGCTTATTTTGAGTAACGATTGATTAAAAAATGCATAGTATGTAGTAAATACAGCAAAAGAGGTGTTTACTATATGAAAAAAATGTGCAGGCGTGACTATTTGTGGATAGCGTTTGGTGTTGGCTGTGTGATAGCCTGTTGCTGTCCTACAATATGGATAACAAGAATACTTGCAATTGTAGTAATCATTCTCGGAATTCTTTGCTGTAAAAGATAGCGAGGTAATGATTATGAAGGTTGTACTTATTAAAAGTCCTAAATTTTTAGCTCCTATTCTCAGAGCTGTGTTTAAAATTGGAAAAGTTAAAAGCGAAACATAGCACATCCTTGAAGCACATTCAAAAGGATGTGCTTTTTTTATTTAAATAGGTATATATAATTGATTATTTATACTTTATGTGATAAAATAAAACTAATATTGTTTATTGGTGATAGTATGACTGAAATTGAAAAGAAAATTGAAGAATTAAGAAAAACTTTAAGGTATCATTCTGACAGATATTATAATGACGACGCACCCGAAATTGAAGATTATGAATACGATATGATGATGCGTGAATTAAAAGATCTTGAAGAAAAGTACCCGGAATATGACGCACCGGATTCGCCGACCAAAAAGGTTGGCGGTGTGGCAGATAACTCATTTGAAAGTGTTGCACATTCAGTAAGAATGGAAAGCTTGCAGGACGCTTTTTCAAAGGACGAGCTTCGTGAATTCAGTAACAGAGTAGAAGATACTGTTTCGGATGTAAATTATGTTGTTGAACCTAAAATTGACGGATTATCAGTTAGCCTTGAATATCGTGACGGTGTGTTTTTACGAGGCTCAACCAGGGGTAACGGTGATGTAGGTGAAGATGTTAGCGGTAATTTAAGAGTTATTCATAATATTCCGCTTAAGCTTAATAAATCAATACCTTATATTGAAGTTCGCGGTGAAGTTTATATGCCGAAGAAGAGCTTTGAAAGAGTTGTTGACAGACAAATAATAAACGGTGAGAAACCTTTTAAAAACCCGCGAAATGCCGCCGCGGGTTCTTTAAGGCAAAAAGACAGCAGCGTTACTGCAAGCAGAGGGCTTGATATATTTGTTTTTAACATTCAGCAAATAGAGGGCGTTGAGCTTAGTTCTCATAAAGAATCGCTTGATTTTATAAAAAAACTTGGTTTTAATACTATTCCGACATATAAAAAGGTTGACAACATTGAAGATGCAATTGCTGAAATTGACAGAATCGGCGAAGCAAGAGGTTCGCTTGAATATGATATTGACGGTGCAGTTATTAAGGTTGATGATTTTTCACAGAGGGACATTCTCGGTTCGACTGCAAAATATCCTAAATGGGCAATTGCTTTTAAATACCCACCTGAAGAAAAGCAAACAAAACTATTGGATATTGAAATTGCCGTCGGCAGAACAGGTGTTTTAACACCTACCGCAATACTTGAAAGTGTTCATCTTGCAGGTACAACCGTAAGCAGAGCAACTCTTCACAATCAAGATTTCATTAACGAAAAAGGTATCGCAATAGGTGATGTTGTTACGGTCAGAAAAGCCGGTGATATAATACCTGAAGTTCTGTGTGTTAATGAGCATAATTCAAACAGTGTTTTCAAATTTCCGGATGTTTGCCCATCCTGCGGCGAAAAAGTTTACAGAGATGAAGACGAAGCCGCAATAAGATGTATCAATCCTGAATGCCCGGCGCAGCTTTTGAGAAATTTAATTCATTTTTGTTCGCGTGATGCTATGGACATTGAAGGTTTAGGCCCTGCGATTATTGAAACTTTTGTTAACGAGGGTATGATAGCTAAAACATACGATATTTATAACCTTGATTTTAACAAAATCTTGTCACTTGAAGGATTTAAAGAAACAAGTGCAAACAATATTATTAACTCGGTAAATAATTCTAAAAACAATGATTTATCAAAGCTTATTTTTGCGCTCGGAATTCGGCATATCGGTGCTAAAGCGGGAAAATTGTTAGCTGATTATTTTAAAGATATTGATTTGGTTATGAATGCAAGCGTTGATGATATTTTACAAATTGACGGATTCGGAAAAATTATGGCTGAAAGCGTTGTAGAATTCTTTTCAAGTGATTCAACTAAAGAATTGATAGCAAAGCTTAAAGAAGCCGGAGTTAATATGAAATCTACAAATGTGGTTGAAGATACACGCTTTAGCGGTATGACATTTGTATTAACCGGTACTTTGCCGACTCTTAAGCGTGCGGAAGCTTCTAAAATTATTGAATCTTTCGGCGGTAAAACTTCATCATCTGTTTCTAAAAAAACAACTTATGTTTTAGCAGGTGAAGAGGCAGGCTCGAAGCTTGATAAAGCAAATAAACTTGGTGTTCAGATAATAAGTGAAGAAGAATTTAAGGAAATGATTAAATGAGAAGTGTTAGAAAAAAGCAGAAAAATTTTTATAAGTTTTTAAAAGGCCTTGTAATATTCAGCGTAATATTCATTTTTGTTTATATTGGTGCTGAACCTTATGTAAAGGCGTATAGTGCAAACTTGGCTGTCGGTGTTAATTATGCCTGTGATATTTTAGTATTAGCTAATTTGGTAGTAATATTTCTGTATTATTCAAAGTACGGTAAGGTTGAATCTTTCTTAAAAGATATTGAAAATGAACTTGAAGATGCAGGTTATTATATATCTTCAAGGGAAAAAGAAAATATAAATGACAGATGTGACACTATATGCAAGGATTTAGAAAATAACGGTTATAAAATAAGCAAAAATTTTGATGTTAAAGATTTTTCGTTTAATGTCAGAGCGTTAAAAGGTAAAAATTATTTTTATATTATCAAAATTGAAAATCTTGATAAAAATGATGTATTGGCATATCTTGATGAAATGATATATGACCTTACATCAAATTGCTTTAAGCGAAAGGGTAACGGTGTTTTGTGCTTGATTACCGATAATGCGCAGGAAGACGCTGTTGAAATCAGTAAAATGATTACACCTCTTGGCAGAAAAGGGCAACTTAAAATTGCTCTTGCTATTGATGAAACAAATACAGGTAATGTTTATTTTCAAGGAAATGAAGAAACTAAAAACAAAACTTTGATAGCAAATTTTGTTATGAATTGTGATATGCCTATTAAAGATAATTATATACATAAAGAGAAGATGCCTTTTCAACTTGAACTTGAAAAGAAAGCTGAAAAATTCACATTAAAAGATTTCAATAACGGTAATTTTTACCTGCACTGAGTATTGGAGATGAAATGCTATGAACATTAAAGCTAAAGAATATTTTGATTCGTTAAAAGGTAAAAAAGTTGCTTTTGTCGGAATGGGTGTTGCAAATGTTCCGTGTGCAGAATTTTGTGCGAAGCACGGAATTGAAGTTTATGCCTGCGATAAAAGGGATAAAGAATATATCGGCAAAGATATATGCGATAATCTTGAAAAACTCGGAGTTCACTTCTCGTTAGGCGAAAACTACCTCGATATTTTGCCGCAAATGGATTTGATTTTTCGCTCACACGGTATTTTACCGTTTCAAAATTCGTGGATTGGCGAATGTATTGAAAGAGGGCAGAAAGTCACAACAGAAATGGAAGTGTTTTTTAAATTCTGTCCATCTAAAATTATAGCTGTAACTGGATCAAACGGTAAAACTACTACTACAACACTGATTTCAAAATTTCTTGAAAAGCAAGGCAGAAAGGTGTACTTAGGCGGAAATATAGGTAAAGCACTTATGCCTGAACTTGAAACCATTACTGAAAATGATATTGCAGTTGTTGAGCTTTCATCTTTTCAGCTTTTAACAATGGGAAATATGAAAAATACGCCTGATGTCGCAGTTGTAACTAATATTGAATGTACACATCAAGATCATCACATCAACCTTGATGAATATGTTGACGCAAAGCGTAATATTTTGATTTATCAAAATGAAAACTGCAAAACTGTGCTTAATGCTGATTGCGATTATTCAATCGGTAACAGGGTTTACCATGATATGCGATTTGATGTTAGGGGTAAACTTGCGCAGTTTTCTATAAAACACAAAGTTGATAACGGATGTTATATGAATGATAAAGGCGAGATTGTTTATAACGATAACGGAAACGAAACTTTTGTGATGAACAGCAGTGACATTGTTGTTCCAGGTACGCACAATATAGAAAACTATTGCACAGCTATTTGTGCAACATGGGGGCTTGTTGATATTTCCGTATATAAAGATATTGCCAATACTTTTGGCGGGGTTGAACACAGAATTGAATTTGTAAGAGAATTTGATGGTGTTAAATATTATAATGATTCAATTGCTACATCACCGTCCCGTGTAATCAGCGGTTTAAGAGCATTCGGTAAAAAAATCATAGTAATTATGGGAGGTTCTGATAAAGGCAACGATATGAGCGAAATGGTGCCTGATATTTTGAAATATGTTAAGGTACTCGTGCTAAACGGCGCCACTGCTCAAAAAATATATGATACTGTTACAAATTATGAGGGATATAACAAATCCGGTATTAAAATAATTAAAACAGGTAATTTGGAAAATGCATTAAACGAAGCTAAAAATGTTGCCGAAAAAGGTGACATTGTTTCACTCTGCCCGGCATGTCCTGCATTTGACCAGTTTAAAACATTTGAATATAGAGGCAGAAGATTTAAAGAACTTGTAAATGGATTTGATGAATAATGGAAAATATTGAAAATTTATTAAAAGAACTTACATCGGCAGTCGGTGTTTCGGGCGAAGAGGAAAACATAGTAAAATTACTTACTGAAAAGCTTGAAGCTTACGGTGATGTAAGTGTTGATAATATGAATAATGTGTATTGCACATTCGGTGAAGGCTATCACTTTTTACTTGATGCTCATCTTGATGAAATAGGTATGATAGTTACCGACATTACAGATGACGGATTTATTAAAGTAAACCGTTGCGGCGGAGTAGACAGAAGAATGTTGCTTGGCTATGAAGTATCTGTGTGGGGAAATAAGGAAGTAAAGGGTGTTATCTCCACTTTACCGCCGCATTTGCAAAGTGCTGATGATGAAAAGAAAGTTCCCGAATTTAAAGATATTTCAATTGATGTGGGAATGAATAAAGACGAAGTTAAAAAATTTGTTGCCCTTGGTGATAAGGTTACATTTAAGCGTAATTTTACTCCGCTTTTAAATAATCAATTATCTGCTTCATGTCTTGATGACAGGGCGGGTGTGGCTTCAATATTATTATGCCTTGACAGGCTTAAAAAAGTTCCTTGCAAGATTACAGTGATGTTTTCATCGCAGGAAGAGCTTGGTACACGCGGCGCAAAAATAGGTACTTATTCAAAAAATATTGATGAATTTATAAGTGTTGATGTATCTTTTGCATATACACCTAATTGTGACAAGGCAGATTGCGGAATTATTGGAAATGGCGCAATGATTGGTTTTTCGCCTATACTTGATAAAAATATTTCCAATAACCTTGTGAAAGTTGCCGATAAAAATAATATTAAGTATCAGCGCGAAATTATGGCAGGAAGTACAGGTACTAATGCTGATGTAATTACTCTTTCTGAAAAAGGCATAAAAGGTGGACTTATTTCAATACCTGAAAAATATATGCATCAGCCTTGTGAAGTTGTTAATATTGATGATATTGTAAGTGTCAGCGATTTAATTTGCGCTTATATTGAAGAAAAGGCAGGTGTGCAAAATGCTTAAGGAACTTTGCCTACTTAACGGTACATCAGGTGATGAATGTGCCGTAAAAGACTATATTATTTCTAAAATCAAAGACAAATGTGAATATAAGATAGATGCATTAGGCTCAACAATTGCATTTAAAAAAGGTGTTAAAAGAGCAAATAAAAAGGTGATGATTTGCGCCCATATGGATGAGGTAGGCTTTATCATTACCGATATTACGGATGATGGGTATTTAAAATTTTCACCCGTCGGCGGAATTGACGCACGCGTTGTAGCTGACAGAAAAGTTAAAATTAACGATATTTACGGTGTTGTGGGATTAAAACCTATTCACTTACTTTCAGGTGATGAAAAAGATAAGGCTGTAAGCTTCAAAAATCTGTTTATTGATATTGGTGCTAAAGATAAGGCACAAGCTGAAAAGTATGTATCCTTGGGCGATTATGCTTATTTTTCAAGTGATTATTATGAATTTGGTGATGGATATATTAAATCAAAAGCACTTGATGACAGAATCGGCTGTATGCTGATGATTGAACTTATTAACAGTGAGCTTGAATATGACACTTATTTTTGCTTTAATGTTCAGGAAGAAGTCGGATTAAGAGGCTCAAAATGTACTTCTTTTGATGTTCAGCCTGATGTTTCACTTATTCTTGAATCAACTACTGCCGGTGATTTATGCGGTGTTACGGGCGGAAACAGAGTGTGCGTTTTAGGTGAAGGCCCGGTTGTTTCTTTTATGGACGGAAGAACTGTTTATGATAAAGAACTTTATAAGCTTGCACGCAAAGTCGGTGAAGAAAACAATATACCGACTCAAACTAAAACTGCCATTGCCGGCGGAAATGATGCAGGTGCAATACAAACCAGCGGAAAAGGAAGCAGAGTTATTGCTGTTTCACTGCCAAGCAGATATATTCACGGTGCTTCAAGTGTTGTGAAAAAAGATGATATTGAAAACACAAGGAAACTATTAAATAAATTATTGCCTAAGCTTTATGATTAAACTGATTGAAAAGAACAAAGAATTTGATGATTTTTTTAAAGATGATATATTTTATATCAGAATAATGTCACTTTTAAAAGCATATTCCACAAATTACAATTTTGCACTTTTTTATAAACAGCTTGATGATAATGGTAATATTACATCAATTATTTCTCGGCTTGATAATGATTATACCGTATGCCATAATGATGATTTTGATTTGCTTGAGTTGGAAGATTTCTTTACAAGGATAGGATTTAATTCAATTTTAGGTGATGATGAACTTGCACTCTCATTTTCTTATGATTACGGTATTGTTATGAGTACGAATAAAAAGGTGGAAAAAATAATTAACTATGCCACAATTGATGAATATCCGAAGCTAATGGATTTGTTTAATTTGGAAGATTATTCGACTACTGATTTTGAAAGTTGGTATGTGGATGTCAGCCACAGAATCAGACATTCGTGTGCAAAGGCAGTCACTTTAAATGTAAATGATGAAATTGTATCAAGCGGTATTTTTTCATCAATTTATAATAATGACGCAATATTGACTTCTGTTTCAACCGTACCAGAATTCAGAAGAATGGGATATGGAAGTGCACTTGTAAGTGCAATGATTTGTGATATTAAGGGAAAAGTATATTTAATGCGTGATAAAAACAAAAACGAAAAATTTTATAAAAAACTCGGTTTTGAAAATATTAGTTATTGGAGAATGTATAAATGAATGAATTTTTCAAAATAGATAAAAGAATTTTGGATGCTTCAGACAAAGCACTCGAACTTTGCAAAGAGCAATTTGAAAATATTGAAAAAATAACAGAATATAATCAGCAAAAAGTTCAAAAAGCTTTTATTGATAACAGAATATCCGAAACACATTTTGGTACAAGCACAGGATACGGATACGGAGATATTGGCAGGGAAACGCTTGATAAGGTTTGGGCGCAGGTTTTGGGTGCAGAATCTGCACTTGTGCGCCATAACTTTACTTGCGGAACGCATACACTTGCAACTGCACTTTTCGGGGTTTTAAGGCCGGGGGATAATATGCTTTGCGTATCAGGAACACCTTATGATACAATTCATAATGTTATCGGTATCAGCGGCGAGGGTATGGGTTCACTTAAAGAATTCGGTATTAACTACGACGAAGTGGCTTTGAAAAATGAACGACTTGATTTTGAAAGCATTGAAAATGCTGTTAACAGCGCAACCACTATGGTCTATATCCAGCGCAGCCGCGGATATGAGCTTAGGCCAAGTCTTTCTGTTGGCGAAATAGGCAAAGTTTGTGAAATTGTAAAAAAGAAAAATCCAAATGTAATTGTTATGGTGGATAACTGCTATGGCGAATTTGTAGAAATGCAAGAACCTACACAAGTAGGCGCTGACCTTATAGCAGGTTCAATGATTAAAAATGCAGGCGGTGGCATAGCCACAACAGGCGGTTACATTGCCGGCAGGGAAGATCTTGTTGAAAAATGTGCTTATAGGCTAACAACTCCCGGACTTGGCAGGGAAGTCGGCGCAACAATCGGAATGAACAGGGAACTTTATATGGGGCTTTTTTATGCGCCGCATACAGTTGGCGAAGCGCTGAAAAGTGCTGTTTACATATCCGCATTATATGAAAGCTTTGGATATGATGTAACGCCGAAATATAACGAAACAAGGCACGATATTGTGCAGTCTTTAGGGCTTGAAAATGCAGAAAGTCTTGTTGCATTTTGCCAGGGGATTCAAAGCGGCAGCCCTGTTGATAGCTATTTATCACCTGAACCGTGGGATATGCCGGGATATGACAGCAAAGTTGTTATGGCAGCCGGAGCGTTTACGCTCGGTTCATCAATTGAACTTTCAGCAGATGCTCCTATCAGGGCGCCGTATTATGCTTGGATTCAGGGCGGACTTAACTTTCACAGTGCAAAGCTCTGTGCGCTTTTAGCCGCTCAACAAATGGAAGATAAAGGACTTTTAAAATGAGCGAATATAATTTCAAAGGTATTAAACCTGAAAGTATAGAACTTCTTTGCCTAAACAGGTTTAATGATTCAAAAGAATTTTATGAAGAACACAAGCTTGAATTAAAGGAAGGCATTACAGTTCCTATGCGCCAGATTGTACTTGATTTGAGTGGTTTGATGTATGAAATTGATGATAAAATGTTTACTGACCCGGTACGCTGCGTATCAAGAATATACAGAGATACAAGAGGTAACAGAAGCAAAATCAAATATCGCGAAAATATGTGGCTGATGCTTCGAAGATATAAAAATGAATATCCGAGCGCACCGTTTTTCTATTTTGAATTTTTCCCAAACAGCTTCGGTTACGGCTTGGGATTTTGGACTTGGAAACAATCAGCTTTTAAAGAAGTTCATAATTTGATACTAGATAAGCCTGATGAATGGCTTGAAGCACTTGACGCTTGCAAGCAAGCAGGTTTTGTTTACGCCTCAAGAGATAATTATAAAAAAGATATGTATCCAAATGCACCTAAAGAACTAAAACCGTATTTAAGTGCAAAAAATATGCAGTTTTCGTATAACTCTTTTGATATGAATAAGATTAACTCATCTGCACTTATTGATGAGATTAAACTCGCTTTTGATTTAGCAAGCCCGATGTACACTTTTTGGGCTAAAGCTTATGATAATATGCTTTCCAAAGGGATTATAAAACCTGAAGATGCAATGAGATAATAGGTGATTATTTGTTAAGATTTGTATTTGGCAGAAGTGGCTGCGGAAAAAGTGATTATGTATTTAATCAAATAAAAGAACTTGCGATTTGCGGGGAAAATAATATTCTTCTTTTAACACCGGAACAGTATTCGCTTGTGGCAGAAAGAAGATTACTTAATGATTTAGGCGAGGATAAAGTCAACTGTGTTGACAACTCGTCTTTTTCACGTATCTCCAATGATGTAAGAAGAAAATACGGTTCAGACGCTTTGCCTACATTATCAAAAGGCGGCAAAGTGATTTTAATGTGCAAGGCTATTGATAATTGTAAAGATAATTTTCAGCTGTTTAACAAAAATCTTGATTCTTTAAGCTTTGTGACTTCAATGATTAACATTTATGATGAAATGAAATCCTGCAATCTTGATTCATTGCAAATAAATGAACTTTCAAAAAATATTGATAATCAGGTTCTTTATAAAAAGCTTGCTGATATTTCACTTATTATGAGTGCTTATGAATTGCTTATTAAAGACAGATTTAACGATTCATCAAACGAACTTACAAGAATTTATAATCAAATCTTTGATAAAGGCTATTTTAAAAATAAGTATGTATTTATAGACGGATTTAACGGCTTTGTTGCACAGGAATATAAGCTTCTTGAATTGATAATTGCAGAGGCAAACTGCGTTACAATCACACTTTGTACAGATTCATATGACAGTGATAATAACTATGATTTATTTTCGTATGTAAATAAATCTTTTCAAATAATTAAGAGAATTGCCGATAAATCTGATGTTGAAACGCAAATTGTTAAGCTTGAAGAAAATTACAGATTTAAAAATGACGAACTTAAAGTAATTGAAAAACATTTTTTTGATAATTCAAATGAAACTCTTGAAGCTAATGAAAATGTACATATTTATGCTTCAAAAAATATTTCTGATGAATGTGAAAATGTTTCAAGAGAAATTAAACAGCTTTTAAGAAAAGGGTATAAAGCTTCTGAAATCACTGTTATTTGTCGCGATTTACAAAAGTATTTAAGTGAGCTTGAATATAACTTTTCTAAATATGAAGTACCTTATTTTCGTGATGAAAGACAGCCGGTTAACACCCAGTCACTTGTAGTAATGATTGAATTTATGCTTAGATGTATTAACTTTTCGTTTAAAAGCGACGATATATTAAGCCTTGCCAAAACAGGATTAACCGATATACCGGACGAAGATATAAACGAGCTTGAAAACTATATTTTTTTATGGAATATAAATGGCTTAAAATGGACTAAACCATTTGAAAATTCAACCAAAGGTTTTGTAAACGAATTAAGCGAGGCCGACAGAAATGCTCTTGATAAAATAAATATAACAAGAGAAAAATTGATTGCACCGCTTGTTTTGCTGAAGAAAATTACAAAAACCAAAGATTCAAAAAAAATAAGCGAGGGAATATATAATACGCTGATTTCCTACTGTGCTGATAAAAAAGTAAAGGAATATGCTGTTTTGTTAAACAAAAACGGATTTTATTCGCTGGCTCAGGAGCAGGGCAGAATTTGGGAACTTGTTATGGAATTATTAAATCAGCTTGCAACTACACTTGGCGAAATTGATTTAAAAACATATGCAAAAATGTTTTCACTTATTATTTCTTGTGAAGATCTAGGTACTGTTCCGAGTGGGATAGATAATGTACAAATCGGACAGGCAGACAGAATAAGAACCGATAATCCAAAAGCAGTTTTTGTTTTAGGCGCAAATGAAGGCGAATTTCCTCAATCGGCCATTACAAGCGGGCTTCTTTCCGAGGCAGAGAGAAGAATTATGCTTGAAAATGATTTTAAGCTTTATTCATATGCCGAAATATTTAATTTGCAGGAAAGATATTTTGCTTATATGGCGTGTTCCTGTGCAAGCGAAAAGCTGTATATTTCATATTTAAAGGGAAGTTCAAAAGATTCTGCACCGTCGGAAATAGTTACCGATATTGAAGCAAAGTACAATTATTTCAAAGAATATGATATTTCTGATTTGGACGAAATTGAACTGATTGAAACAAACAAAAACGCTTTTGAACTCATGAGTGAAAGATTTTACGATAACACTCAATTTTATGCATCGCTTAAAGAATATTTTAAAAATGACAGCAGATACGAAGCAATAAAGTATCTTGCAGAAAACAAACCGATTGAAATTAAAAGTAGAAAAAAAGCTATTGAACTTTTTGATAAAGATATGTATATTTCTGCTTCAAGAATTGAAGATTATTATAATTGCCCGTTTAGATATTTTTGCAAATTCGGTCTTTCAGCCAAAGTTATAAATAAGGCTGAAATTGACCCAATGCAAAGGGGTACGCTTATTCACTATATTCTTGAAATGATTTTATCCGATGTGGGTACTAAAAAATTATCAACTCTTAATTACACTGAAATTAAAGACTTGGTTGATAAGTATATGGAAAAATATTTTGAAGAAAATATGGCTCTTATTAAGGATAAAAATAAACGCTTTGATTATAATTATAAAAGGCTTTCAAAACTTGTTTATGATGTAGTAAACCACCTTGCTTTAGAGTTTAAAAATTGCGATTTTGAAGCTAAAGCATTTGAAATGTCAATTGATAAAGACGGTGAAGTTAAACCCGAAATTATACCGCTTGAAAGTGGCGGAAGTGTGCAAATTCGTGGCTCAATTGACCGTGTGGATGTGTTTGAACATAACAACGAAAAATATATCAGGGTTGTTGATTACAAATCAGGCAACAAAAAGTTTAAGCTTGCCGATATTATGGACGGTTTAAATTTGCAAATGTTTGTATATCTTTTTTCATTATGTGAAGATAAATCATCTGCACTTAACGGTATACCTGCCGGCGTTTTATATATGCACGCAGCAAGAAATACATTGAATTTTGATTCCGCAAACGAGGCTGAAAAGTCGATTGACAGCGAAGAAGCTTCAATGTTTAAAATGAACGGTATTGTACTGAGTGATGATGAAAATGCAGTAGCACAGGCTATGGAACACGATTTGAGCGGAAAATATATTCCTGTTCAGGTGAAATCAAACGGAGATTTGAAAGGAAGTTTAGTATCGCTTGAGCAGCTTGGTTTAATACATAAAAAAATAAATCAATTGGTTGAAAAAATGGGAAATGATTTACAAAGCGGATATATTGACAGAAAGCCGATAAAAAATCCAACCCACAATAATACTTGTGATTATTGCGATTACCGTGATGTATGTGCCAATTCCAAAATGATTTTTAACAAAGTCAGCGAACAGCAAAGTGACAGCGAAGTTATTGAAAACTTATACAAGGAGTTTGAAACTAATGCCAAAGTGGACACCACAACAGAATAATGCAATTACCGCCCGCGGCAGAAACATACTTGTAAGTGCTGCTGCCGGTTCAGGAAAAACCGCTGTTCTTGTTGAAAGGGTTATAAAAAAAATAACCGACAGCAAAAATCCTGTTGATATTGATAAGCTTTTAATTGTTACTTTTACCAACAATGCGGCAAGTGAAATGAAGTTCAGAATTACCAAGTCGCTTAAAGAAATTTTAAGAAATGAACCATTTAATCAAAATGCACAGCGCCAGCTTAATTTAATGCCTAACGCCAAAATTTGCACTATTGATTCATTTTGCATAAATCTTGTCAGAGAAAACTTTTTTGAACTCGGAATAAATCAGGATTTTACAAATTTGGATGAAAATGAAGCAAGCTTGCTTGAAGATGAAATCATAAACAATCTTACAGATGAACTTTTTGAAAATAATGATGAAGAGTTTATAAAATTAGTTGAACAGTTTAATACACCCGGAAATGAAAAACCATTTATAAATGCAGTAAAAAAAGTCAGACGCTTTATTTATGCACAGCCTTTTCCGTATAGTTGGGCATATAAAATGTCTGAACTTTATAATTCAAATACTGCTTTTGAAAACTCAAAATGGTTTGAATATATTAAAGATGAGGCGGATTATTTAATTGCTATCGCAAAAAAATGCGTAAATAACAATCTTGCACTTTTAAATCAAATTGATGATTCAAAACTTAATGAAAAATTTGAAAATTTATTTTTAAATGATAAATCTTTAATTGATAATGTAAGTGATTTGCTTAATACTTCTTGGGATGATTTGGTTAAACTCGGCGTTCCTTCATTTGCAAGGCTTGTAAGCACCGCTAAGCTTGATGAAGAACTTGCAAGTGAAATCAAAGCTAACCGTAATACATATACAAATATAATTAAAAAGGAAATCCCTGCATTTTTGATATACAGTAAGGAAGATTATGTAAAAAGCCTTAACACCCTTTATCCTATAATTAAAAAACTTATTGATTTTGTAAAAATCGTAGATGCAAGGCTTATGGTAGAAAAAAACGAGCGTAATTCTTACTCGTTTTCCGATACGGAACATTTTGCAATCAACTTACTGTTTACCCCTGTCGGTGATAAAATTATCAAAAAAGAGCTTGCTGACAGATTATCCGCTGAATTTGAAGAAATACTTGTTGATGAATATCAGGATACAAACGAAGCACAGGATTTGCTGTTTGCGTACCTATCAAACGGACATAATCTGTTTACGGTAGGTGATGTTAAGCAGAGTATTTATCGCTTTAGACTTGCTATGCCTAATATTTTTAATTCGAGAAGAAAACTTTATACCGATTATAATCCAAATGACAATGAGAAAAGTTCAAAAATAATATTGGACAAAAATTTCAGAAGTTCAAAGGGTATATGCGAATATGTTAATTTCATCTTTTCAAAAGTAATGAGTGAAAGGGTGGGCGAGCTTGATTATGATGCCCAAAACAGATTGAATTTTGGTGCCGATTATAAGAAAAATGAAATTCCGAGCGCACAGATACATATTTTAGACGGTGCAAAGGGCGAAGAAACAGACACACGCGAAGCAATGCAAATTGCCAAGCTGATTAGAAAAAAGATAGATTCAAAAGAGCAAATAAAAGACGGTGATGAATACCGAGATATAAGATACAGTGATTTTGCAATACTGTTTCGAAGTATGAAAAATCATGTTGACTCTTATGTTGAAGTTTTTACGGATATGTCAATTCCCGTTCAATGTGATAATTCAAGCAATCTGTTTGAAAATAATGAGATAAAATTGATTTTATCTTTGCTCAGAACTATTGATAACCCGACTAAAGATATTTCACTTCTTTCTACAATGATGTCGCCTGTCTATGCCTTTACGGCAGACGAGCTTGCTCAAATCAGGATTGAAAATAAGCGGAAGAATTTTTATTTTTCTGTTGTTAATTCACAAAATGAAAAAGTATTAAACTTTCTTGAAGATATAAAAAATCTTAAAAAGCTCAGTGTTACAATGTCTGTTTCTAATTTTATCAGATATTTGGTTGAGAATAAGGGGATAGTAGCTTTTATTAACGCTATGGGCAATGGTGAGCAAAGGTATCAAAATATACTTGCTTTAATATCATTTGCTCAGAAGTTTGACAGCGGAGTTAATATCGGCCTTACATCTTTTATAAGATATATTGATAAGATTATAGATACCGATAAAGGTATTGACTCAAAATCAATTGTATCGGGCAAGGATGACGCGGTAACGATTATGACTGTTCACCATTCAAAAGGCCTTGAATTTCCGATATGCATTTTGGCCGGGGCTGCAAGAAATTATAACACCGGTGAACTGACAGAAAATCTTTTAATCAATACCGTTTACGGATTTGGACTAAAGGTTCATAATGAAGAAAGAATGTATAATATTCAATCTATTCCGTATTCTGTAATTAAATCTAAAAGCGCAAATGAGTTGATGAGTGAAAACTTGCGTGTTTTATATGTTGCTATGACAAGGGCAAAAGAGCAGTTTATTACATTTATTTCCTGCCAAAATATTGAAAGGAAAATGCAAACGCTTTATTCCAAACTGATTGACGGTGAAATCACACCGTATTCAGTGAAGTCCTGTAAAAGTGATGCGGATATTATTTTGCTTTGCTCACTTTTTCATCAAAATGCAGGGCAGCTGAGGGAACTTGCAGGGTGCAGGTTATTTGCCAATCCTGCCGATTTTGATATGAGTATTGATATTGATAAATCGGAAGGCTTTGAAGAAGATGAAATCAAACCTGAAAAAGCCGAATATCAAGAGGGCACAGTTAAAGAAATAGCTGAAAAAATTTCTTATAAATACGATTATTTGCCTTTATCAAATGTTACATCTAAAATGACGGCGTCTTCACTTGATGACAGCGATACTAATTTTGAATATATTACTTCTTCAAAGCCTGCATTTATGAATAAGGCTGAAATGACACCTGCAATGCGCGGTACTGCGATGCATACATTTATGCAGTTTTGTAATTATAATTTGGCTAAAGATAATCTTGATATAGAAATTGAAAACCTTGTATCCGGCGGATTTATAACAGAAGAGCAGGGAAAAAGTCTTGATAAAAAAAGACTTGCTTCGTTTTTTAATTCGCCGCTTGCAAAAAGAATGTTTAATTCAGATAAAATATACCGTGAAATCAAAGTATCAACTTTTTTAAGCGCAAATGAAGTATACGGTATTGATTTTGATGATAAGATTTTAGTTCAGGGTATTGCTGACTGCGTTTTTGAAGAAAGTGGACAGCTTATGCTTGTCGATTATAAAACCGACAGAGTAAAAGATGAAAATGAGCTTTTGGAAAGATATAAAAAGCAGTTAACTTTTTATAAATACGCAATTGAAAAAACGCTTAAAATGCCCATTAAAGAAGTTATGTTATATTCATTTTATTTAGAAAAAGAGTGCATATATAAATAATTTTAAAAAAAGCTTGCAATTTACCACAGCTTGTGGTAATATATCAAAGCGTAATGAAGAAAACCAGTAAAGAGGTGAAAATAAATGAAGGACGGCATCCATCCAAACTATGATACTTGCACAGTTAAATGTGCATGTGGTGCAACTTATGAAACTAAGAGCACAAAGAGCGAATTGAAGGTTGACATCTGTTCAAAGTGCCACCCGTTTTATACCGGTAAGCAGAAGCTTGTTGATACAGGCGGTCGTGTAGACAGATTCAATAAGAGATATGCAAAAAAAGGCTAATCTGAAAAATGAAGGCAACGGTATTATATCGTTGCCTTGTTTTTTATCGGTGAAAGATGAAAGAGTATAAAACAGTTGAATTTGAAAGTAAGGATGAATTCATTGAAAAGAAATCGCGTTTTATAGGTTATGTTAAACCTGTTAAAACGCAGGAGGAAGCAACTGAATTCATAAACGCAATTAAATCAAAACATTGGGATGCTACACATAATGTATCTGCATATGTATTAAGGGATAATAATATTCAGCGTTCAAGTGATGACGGTGAGCCGAGCGGTACTGCCGGTGTACCAACTCTTGATGTTTTACTTAAAGAAGGAATTGTTGATACCTGCGTGGTGGTTACAAGATATTTTGGCGGTACTTTGCTTGGTGCTGGCGGTTTAATTCGGGCATATTCACACGCTTCCAAAATTGCGGTTGACGCAGGGCATATAATAACTATGGCACCTTGCAAAGTTATTAGCGTGAGTGTTGATTACAGCTTTTATGACAGGTTAAATATATTACTTAATGAATTTTCGGCTAATATTGAAAACAGCGAGTTTACAGACAGTGTTACCGTTATTTTTAGTATTAGGGAAAATACGGTTTCTTTACTTCAGGATAAGCTTACGCAGCTTAGCAACGGTAAATATCTGCTTAAAGAAATCGGAGAAAAATTTGCTAAAGTTGAATAAAAATGTAAAAACCTACCAATCATTTGTTTGAAAGGTAGGTTTTTCTTTTGAAATTCAATAAAATATTTATCCCTTTATTTCTTTCTTTTACAATAATTTTAGGAATTGCACAGCCTGTTGTTGCGGCAGTTAAAACGAGCGAAGATATTAGTAATAAAGTATTTAGACTTCACATTCTTGCTAATTCAAATTCAACCGAGGACCAAAACACAAAACTTATGCTTAAAAACTTCATTCTTGAAAATTCAAAGGATGTTATCGGCGGCAAAACATTAGATGAGGCGATTAGCAATGCAAAAAATAATCGCAAGGAAATTACAGAAATGTGTAATGAGTATCTTAAATCAATCGGTATTGATTATAAAGTTGTTGTGAGTGTTGTGAAAGAATACTTTAAAACAAGGGTGTATGATGATTTTACATTGCCGGCAGGGAAGTATAATTCATTAAAAATAGAATTGGGTGAAGCAAAAGGACATAATTGGTGGTGTATTGTATTTCCAAGCGTTTGCTTATCAGCCTGTACAGAGTCAATGAACGATTATTTGAACGAGGATGAAATGAAACTTGTGTCAAATACTTATTCACCTAAATTTAAGGTTGTAGAAATTTATGAGTCCACAAAAGAAAAAATTGAAAATATGAGATAAATTGCAGTTTAATTTTTCTCGAAAACATCAAGCATATGCTGTGAAAATCCTACTAAATCTTCACGCTCACATATGGCTGATAAGAACTTCATATATTCTTCAAATTCTTTTTTATTCAGCAAATTTAATTTGTTTGAATATAAATATGACAGCATATCTACACCTACAAAATGCAGTCTTGTTACATCATAATTTTTCATTAGCTTGTCAATATCGCTTTTTCTGTATAATTCAAATATTTCATCTGGTGATGATACTGTATGAAAATCTTCATCAATCCTCTCATCTTTAATGTACTGCATAATTTTTTTCTTATAAAATAGCTTATATACGCAGGTGTCATTATTGCAATATGCAGAATATATAACGCCGCCTTTCTTGGTAACTCTTATCGCTTCGCTTAATGCCTTGTGCTTGTCACTATCATTAAATAAGTGATACATCGGCCCGAGTAATAAAACTATATCGTAAGTATTATCCTCAATAAAAGATAAATCACAAGCGTTACCCTCAAAAACTTTGATTTTATGTTCTGCTTTAATCTTTGATTTAAGTATTTCTATATTATGTGGGACAAGCTCAACACTTGTTATATCATATCCCATATCTGCAAGCGCAATCGAATATCTGCCGGTACCTGCACCTATTTCAAGAATTTTTACATTAGGTGTCAGGTACCTTTTTATGTATTTCATAGTTATTAGATATTCCGGTAAATGCGTTTTGCTTTTTAATCTGTTATCTTCGTCATATTTATTATAAAATTCAATTACTTCTTTCATTATTCTAACCTCGTTTCCAATACTGTTCTTTGTTCTTTCATTCCAAGTGATTTATAAAAGTCAAAAGCGCTTTTATTAAATTGCCATACTGTCAAGTCAATCCTTTTTGCTCCTATATCTTTTGAAATTTCCTTAATTTGTTCAAAAAGCTTCGTGGCAATGCCTTGGCGTCTGTATTCGCTTAATACAAAAATATCATCAATATAAATTGACTTTTCAATTCTGTTTTTAATTGTCGCAAGGCAAATACCCGCAATTTTATTATTAACAACAAAGGCAATGCTGATTTTCTCTTTGTTCTTTAATAGTGATTTATATTCCTTGACAGTAATCGGGCATTTATTTTCTAAATAAAAATCAGGTCGATTTTCCACATGCATTTTATGAAGCTCCGAAATAATATTTTTGACAGCCTCATAATCTTTAATTGTCAAATCTTTAATCATAATTTCACCTCATTCTTTAAATCTAATATTGCAGCATAGTGGGGAATTGTGAATTTTTCCGGATATTGCGAAAGCATAGCTTTATGTTCGATTTCCCATTTTGAAATTTCTTTTTCACTTAAAGCACCTGTTCCTATTCCGCGGCAGGATTTGATTCTGCCGTGCCAAGTATCTCGTGTGAAATTTACATCAATATCAAACGCTGTCTTATTAGACACGGTGAACATATTGCCGAGCCAATCGGGTGTTTTTATTTCATATCGAGTTGAGCCTTTTCCACTCCATGAGGGGTTATATTTTAATACCAATTCTTCACTTTTATATGCTATTTCGCTTTCATAGGGAAGCCAATCCATAAACATAATTAAAAAGTGAGCGTTCGGTTTAAGCCATTTGTGAATTTTAGGGATAAGGATATTTTTATCAAAATACATAAAGCACTGGCAAGCAGTTACCACATCAAATGAATTTTCTTCAAATTCTAAATTTTCAACGGGTGATACGATATAATTTATATCCAAATCTTTACTAAGCAATTTTGCATATTTTATTTGGTTTTCCGCTATATCAACACCTGTCCATTTTGCGCCGAATTTATACATATTTCTCGGTAGTACGCCGGTACCGGTTGCAAGGTCTAAAACTTTTTGATTTTCTTTGCAGTATCCTAAGCCGATTATTTTATTATAAAATTCATCGGGGTAAATATCTCTGTACTTTGCATAATCTTTACTTGCTTTGCCCCAATCAAATTCTTTTCCAAAGTCAATATTATCTTTTTTCATTTTGATACCTCCTAAAAAAATAACTGCTGACAAACATCGGTGTTCGTCAGCAGTTTAATTTATGCTATAAAAATCTAATTACCGCTATTGAACACAACGCAAATAAGCCCAAGCATAATGCTTCGGCTGGCTATACATCTGTGCGTTGTTCACTTTTGCAATTAGATTAGTCATAGTAATTACCTCTGATTAAAAGATAACATATACTTTTCAGTTTGTCAAACAAAAAATGAATAAGCTTTGTAATATCGTTTTGAAAAGAAGCATATGTATTGTTAGAAACTGAAAAGGAGATTCGTAATGGAGCTAAGCAAAGAATTTAAAGAAATGAACTGTAATGAAACAAAGGAAAGAATAAACGAAAGCTTTGATATTGATTATCAGCTTAATTTGCCGCAATATCTTGATGATGTTGAAAAATTGATTAAATGCTGCGTTAAAAATGTTGTGGCAGATTATAATTTATCTTCATCATCAATAATTATTTACGGCAAAAGTATAATCACGATTATGTATAAAACAGCTGACGGCTCTACACTTTCTAATATATTTGAAGAAGAGTTTTCAAAAAAGTTTGATATAACATCGTGTGATTATCCTGATTTTGCAGATGTGAATGTATTTACTGCCTATTCAAACAGCAGACTTGTAAATCAGCGCAGAATTGATGTTCACACCGCCTTAAACGCTCAAATTAACATTTTTTGCAAAAGATGTACACACTCGCTTTCACAATGCGAAAATGCTTTTATACGCAGTGATGAAGAAGAAATACTGAATGTTAAATCAACCGGTGTATGCTCGGTAGATTTTGATGAATCTTTTACATTACCTAAAAATGACAGCCAAATCAAAAATATTGTAAATACATATCTTGATACGGTAGTCAGTGATAAAAAAATAATCAAAGATAAAATGCTTGTTAAAATTGATAATGAAATATCGGTGGTTTATTGTGATGAAAATGACAATATTGATAAAATCAAGTATTCATTTTCTGTAAGCAGAATTATTGATATAGCAAATTGTGTTGATAATGATTATTCGGTAGTAGATGCAAAGGTATGCCAGCTTTATATTAAGCCGAAAGTTAATGAAAATAATTTGCTTTGCGATATTGAAGCGGTTGGCAGAATAGCACTTAATTATAAAATTTATTCTGTTGAAAAAGAGAGCTTTTCGATAGATTCATACATTCCGCATTTTAAAACAGTAAGTCAAACCGAAAAAATCACACTGAAATTAAATCCGATTTATTACTTTGATTCTAAAAGTTTTGAATTGAGTTTTGAAAACGAAAAAAGTGTTGTTGAAATAGTAGATTTAAATGCACAAATTACAAGATATAACATCGTTTCATCTACTTTAAATTGCAGTGTTTTGTTAAGATACTTTTATTTGGATGAATCATCCGAACTTTGCTATTTTGAAAAAGAGGAAACATATTCATTAAAGCTGAATGATATTGAAATGAGCGGCGAAGCCGGTGTAAGCTTGGTGAATTATGATTTTGTTATCAGTAATACAAATAAAATAAATTTAAGGCTTAATATTGATTACACCGCCTTTTTATATAAAGAGAGTTCACTTGAATACATTACTGATATTTCAGCCGATGAAATGCTTGATGATAAAAATTCACCGGAATTAACACTTTATTTTGCAAGGCAGAATGAAAGTGTGTGGGATATTGCAAAAAGCTTTTCAACCGACTCAAAACTTATTATGGAAGAAAACGAATTAACATCGGATATTATTGATACCAGACGAGTATTGCTTGTTCCGGGAATGTGAGGGTATAATTATGTATAATGATATTTACAGTGATATTTCCAAAAGAACAGGCGGAGATATTTATATTGGTGTTGTAGGGCCTGTAAGAAGCGGAAAATCAACTTTTATTAAGCGTTTTATGGATACGCTTGTGATTCCTAATATCAGCGATGAATATGTAAAGCAAAGAGCTATGGACGAATTGCCGCAATCGGCTGCCGGCAGAACTATTATGACTACCGAACCTAAGTTTATTCCTGAAGAAGCTGTTGAACTTAATATGAATGATAATATCAATATGCGAGTTCGACTGATAGACTGTGTGGGATATATTGTGCCGAGTTCCGTGGGCTATATTGAAGAAGAACAGCCAAGAATGGTAAAAACACCTTGGTATGATGAGGAAATACCGTTTAATATGGCGGCTGAAATCGGCACTAAAAAAGTCATTACCGAACATTCAACAATAGGCTTGGTTGTTACAACAGACGGTACAATTACATCAATTCCGCGTGATGAATATGAGGAAGCAGAGGAAAGGGTAATTGATGAATTAAAAGCACTTGATAAACCTTTTATAGTATTGATGAATACCGATAATCCAAAATCTCCGTCATCAATAGCGCTTTGCACTTCGCTTACAGAAAAATACGGTGTACCGGTTGTACCTGTAAACTGCCTTGAAATGACAGAACAGGAAATAAATGATATTTTGACAGATATTTTATATGAATTTCCTGTTTGCAGTGTGGGTATCAATTATCCTTCTTGGATAAATAATCTTCAAAGTGATAATTATCTTAAATCATCCATTTATACATCTATTAAAGAAAACACAAGTATTATAGGCAATGTAAGAAGCGTTGGTGTATTTGCCGAAAAGATAAAAGAAAACGAATATGTTGACTCAATAAACATAAATTCCTTGAATTTATCAACAGGTAAAGTGAATATGAAAATATATGTTGATAACAGTTATTTTTATAAAATTTTATCTGAAAGCTGTAATGTTGTAATAAACGACGAAAAAGATATGATGAGCCAATTTATTACCCTGGTTCAAATGAAAAAGCAATATGAAAGATTTAACAAGGCATTAAATGATGTTGAAGAAACAGGATACGGAATCGTAATGCCTGAAATGAATGAATTAACTCTTGATGAACCTGAAATTATGAAACAGGGTGGACGATACGGCGTTAAACTCAAAGCACAGGCACCGTCAATTCATATGATTAAGTGCAACACTTATACCGAAGTTGCACCGATAGTCGGCAGTGAAAGCCAAAGCCAAGAGCTTGTAATGTATCTTTTAAAAGAATTTGAGGAAAATCCTTCGGAAATTTGGGATACAAATATCTTCGGCAAATCGCTTCACGAACTTGTAAGCGAAGGACTTAACAATAAGCTTTACCGTATGCCGATTGACGCAAGAAACAAATTCAGAGAAACAATAGAAAGAGTTATAAATGAAGGCTGCAACGGACTTATATGCATAATTTTATAAAAGAAAAAGGTCGCACAAGGTGCGACCTTAAATATTATTAAACTTCTGATTTGAATTCCTTAAGCGGTTTTAAATCAAAATTTCCTATTGATAATTTTTCACCTTTTTGAAAGGCTTTGCCTCTTGCTTCTTCAACCGTAAAAACAGATGCACATTCAGGGCATACAAGAAAATATACATTTTTGCAGTCAAGAAGCGTTGGTTTAACTGCCAGCCGCCTTTCAAAATTTGAGAAAACTCCAAAATTAACTTTATTCTTACATTCGGGACAAACAATTGAAACCGTTTCTCCTCTTTGATGCACCCATCTTGAGTTGCCAAGTCTAAATTCCATTTTAATCACCATTATTATTTTACTATAAAATTAGGATGTGTTCAAGTGTATAAAAAAATTATTTTATCAATATTTCTTGTTTTTTGCTTGGCAGGATGTACTTTTACTGCCGATAACAGCAAAATAAATGAAAATACAGATAATCAAAATACTTATGTTAAAAGTGTTTTCATTGCTTATTATGAATTATCTGAATTTACAAAAAACAGTGATAAAAAATCATTTACTAAATCAATTTCAAAAGCTTTTAAAGAACTTTCAAATAAAGGCTTTAACCGTGTAACAGTTCAGGTAAGACCGTGTGCTGATGCCTTTTACAATTCATCGTATTTTCCTACAAGTGAATATTGCTTTGGCTATCAAGGTGCAAAGCTTATTTATGACCCGCTCGAAATAATGGTTCAAATTGCACATAAATATAATTTATCAGTAGAAGCGTGGATAAATCCTTACAGAGTTTGCCAGAGAAATGATTTTAACTCCTTGGCAAAAAATAATATAGCGTTAGAGTGGCAGGGTACCGATAAGCTTATTGTTCTTGACAGTGGTATATATTTTAACCCCTGTTACAGTGAAGTAACAGATTTAATAGTTAACGGAGTAAAAGAAATCATTTTAAATTATGATGTTGATTCAATATGTTTTGATGATTATTTTTACCCGACGAAAGATAAAAAAATTGATAAAGAAGTATATTCGGCATATAAAAACAACAGCGGTAAAATGAGCCTTTTTGATTGGCGGCGCGAAAATGTAAACATTATGATTAAATCTGTTTACAGCGCGATTAAATCTAACAACAAAAACATCACTTTCGGTATAAGTCCGGCTTCTGATATGGATTATGATTATTCAACGCTTTATGCCGATGTAATTAAATGGTCAAGAAATGAAGGATACATAGATTATATTTGCCCGCAAATATATTTTGGCTTTAAAAATGAAAATCAACCTTTTATGCAAACCACTAAAATGTGGTGCGATAATGCAACTTGCAAGCTTTATGTTGCATTGCCTATGTATAAATCAAACAGTGAAGATGAATATGCAGGGGAGAGCGGCAAAAATGAATTTAAAAAAGAAAAAGATATAGTAGCACGGCAGATCACTTATCTTTCAAAAATTGATAATGTAAGAGGATACTATATTTTTTCTTATAGTTCATTAAAGGATAATGAAGAAACATCAAATGTTTATTCAGCTATGCAAAATTCATCACAGTAATTTGTAATTTTTACTTCAAGTTCTTCACCTACTATATTTCTGTCATATTTCATTCTTACCGGCAGATAGCTTTTTGTATATCCTTGGTAAATTCCCGGTTTGATTTCATTTTCAAACAACACTTTTTTACTTGTGTTTACAAGGCTTTTTAGGTAATTATGGCGGATCTTTTCCGTTTCTTCTATCATAACGGCGGCACGGTGTTCTTTTTCTTGTTTTGAAACATTATCACCGCGCTTTGAAGCGGCTGTTCCAACTCTTTCACTGTATGGGAATACATGCACTTTTTCAAATGCAATGTCTTTAATAAAATCAAGGCTTTCGTTAAAATCCGCCTCTGTTTCATCGTTAAAGCCAACCATTACATCGGTGGTTAAGCTGGCGTCATCAAACGATGCACGAAGCTTGGTACAAAGTGCTTTATATTCTTCGGCAGTGTAGTGCCTATTCATACTTTTAAGTGTTTTGTTACACCCGCTTTGAAGTGAAATATGAAATTGAGGGCAGAGTTTTTCGCAACTTGCAAGTCCTTCAATAACTTCATCGGTTAAATGGTCCGGTTCAAGCGAGCCAAGTCGTATACGCTTGATTTTTTCATTTTCGTTGCAAATTTTCACTGCGTCAACAATATTGAATTCTTCGCCTTTACCGTAAGCCGATAAATTTATGCCTACAAGTACAATTTCTCTAATTCCACCGTTTGCAAGGGCTTCAATTTCATTTTTCAATGTGTCAAGCGGCTTAGAACGAACTCTGCCTCTTGATTTTGGAATAATGCAATATGAGCAAAATCTGTCACATCCGTCTTCAATTTTTACAAATGCTCTGATTCTCTCGTGAAAGCGGTCTATTGAACAATCCCAAAATTTATCTCCGGTTTGGTGTTGTTCTATTTTTACAAGTCTGTTTTTATTAAGGTTATATTCGTTTATAAGTGAAAGTATATCACCGTCATTTTTGTTTGAAAAAACAATGTCGGCTTCTATGAGTTCATTGGCTTCTTCAGGAAAAGCCTGCGGCATACATCCCGTTAATATAACGGTTGAATTAGGATGATTTCTTTTAAACTTTCTGATACTTTTTCTTGTCTTTTGGTCAGCGGTAGCTGTAACGGTACAAGAATTTACAATGTAGTAATCAGCTTCATCATTTTCTTTAACTATTTCAAATCCGGCATTTCTCAAAAGTTCTGCCATATATTCGGTTTCATATTGGTTTACTTTGCAACCAAGTGTATAAAAAGCAGCCTTCATTTTTGGCCCTCCATCTTTAATTTAAGTAATTATATCAAAATATTGTAATCAAAACAAGATAATTATAATAAATATTAGTGGGTGATTTTATGAAAAGAGTAATTAGCTTAATATTGGTATTATCATTTGTGCTGAGTTTTCCCATTTGTGCAAATGCCGCGGAAAACAAAAAAATAAATGTAAAATCAAGTATACTGATGAGCCTTGATACAGGCGATGTAATTAAACAAAATAATGCATACGAGCATCTTTCACCGGCTTCGGTAACAAAACTGATGTCAATACTTCTTATACTTGAAGCGATAGACAGCGGTAAAATCAAGCTTACCGATGAGGTTGCCGCAACGGAAAACGCCGTATCTAAAGGCGGCTCGCAAATTTGGCTTGAAGTCGGAGAAAAAATGAGCGTAAACGATTTATTTAAGGCTGTTGTAATAGCTTCAGCAAATGATGCTTGCACGCTTCTTGGCGAATATGTTGCAGGCAGTGACAGTGCATTTGTTGATATGATGAATAAGAGAGTTGAAACATTAGGTTTAAAAAATTCACATTTTGAAAATTGCACCGGCCTTGACGATGAAATTACAAATCATTATTCGTGCGCTTACGATTTGGCTGTAATTGCCAAGGAAGTTATGAAGCATAAATTGATTTTGAAATATTCAACAGTTTGGCTTGACAGTTTAAGAAACGGAAAAACCGAACTTAATAACACAAATAAGATGATAAATAAATACAACGGTATGACGGGGCTTAAGACCGGTACAACTTCAAATGCGGGGTTTTGCCTTTGTGCCACTGCAACTCGTGACGGCATAAGCTTTGTTTCAGTCGTTTTGGGAGCGCAAACCAGTGATGAAAGATTTGCACTTACACAGGAACTTTTAGATTACGGATTTGCAAACTATAAGCTTGATAATATTAAAATTGATAATTCAAAACTTAAAACCGTAAAAGTGAAAAACGGAGTTGATAAGTCCATTACCCCTAAATGCGAGTTAAATAAAAAATTGCTGTTGCCGAAAAATTCCGATAAAATAACTTATAAATATTCCTTTTTAGATGAAGTTAAAGCACCGGTTAAAAAAGGCGATAAGCTTGGCGTTATAACTGTTTACAGCGGAAATAAAAAAATATCTTCTATTGAGTTAAAATCTGACAAAAATATCAAATCTGTAACTTTTTTATATATTTTCAAGAAAATGTTTAACAATATATAAAAAGATATTGAATATTTCGACAAAATAGTGTATTATATCATTTCGAAGAATTTTGATTAACATTATTTTTGAAACAGAGGCGATTATTTTGGCAATAAAATTTTTTAACGAACATGCAAAAAGCATTGTATCAGATGAAGACATAAAGGCAATTGCACCAAAAGCAGTTGAAGCACTTCATACCCTTAATGATAAAACAGGTGAGGGTAATGACTTTCTCGGTTGGATTGATTTGCCTACAAATTATGATAAAGAAGAATTTACAAGAATTAAAAAAGCAGCTGAGTATATTAAATCAAATGCAGATATACTTGTAGTTATCGGCATCGGCGGCTCGTATCTCGGTGCAAGGGCGGTTATTGAAGCTTTAACTTCACCAAACTATAATTCATTAAAGAAAGATACACCTGATATTTATTTTATCGGCAATTCTATAAGCCCTTCAGCTCTTAATGAAGTTGTTTCTATCTGCGAAGGCAAAGATATTTGCGTTAATGTAATAAGCAAGAGTGGTACAACAACAGAGCCGGCTATTGCATTTAGAGTATTTCGTGACCTTGTTAACAGCAAATACAGCAAAGAAGAAGCTGCTAAAAGAATATTTGCTACAACAGATAAAGCTAAAGGAACATTAAAAGAACTTTCTGATGAGGAAGGTTATGAAACATTTGTTGTTCCTGACGATGTAGGAGGCAGATATTCAGTTCTTACTGCTGTTGGACTTCTTCCTATTGCTGTTGCAGGAATTGACATTGACGAACTCATGGCAGGCGCGCAAAAGGCTCAAAATGAGCTTTGCAGTGAAAATATTGATGAAAACGATATGCTCAAATATGCAGCTGTACGAAATGTATTTTACAATAAGGGTACAAAGCTTGAGTGTTTTGTATCATATGAGCCTTGCATGGCAATGTTTAACGAGTGGCTTAAGCAATTATTTGCAGAAAGTGAGGGTAAAGACGGCAAGGGACTTTTCCCTGTATCTTGCATTTTTTCAACAGACCTTCATTCACTCGGCCAATACATTCAGGAAAGCGGAAGCAAACTTATGTTTGAAACAGTTATTAAGTTTAATGCGCCGCATAATGATTTCCTTATCACCGAGCAGGAGGGTAATATTGACGGCCTTAACTTCCTTGCAGGCAAGAAAATGAGCTATGTAAACGAAAAGGCAAGGGAAGGCACACTTCTCGCACATACAGATGGCGGTGTAGGTAATCTTGTTATTGAATGTGATACTATTACACCTAATGATTTAGGCTATTTAATTTATTTTTTCGAGAAAACATGTGCAGTTTCAGGTTATATGCTTGGTGTTAATCCTTTCAACCAGCCGGGTGTAGAAAGCTATAAAAAGAATATGTTTGCACTTTTAGGTAAACCGGGATATGAAAAGGAAAAAGAAACTCTTGAAAATCGTCTCGGTATATGCTAATATATAGTTAGAATAAAACTCGGAGGAATTTTAATATGATTAAACTCATAATCGGTAATAAAGGTTCAGGAAAAACAAAAAAGCTTATCGACCAAGTTAATGTTTGCGTTGAGAACTCTGACGGCAATGTAGTTTGCATTGAAAAAGAACCAAAGCTTACATATGATGTTTCATCAAAGGCTCGCCTTTTAGAAACTGAAACATACCTTATCAACGGTCATAAGGCATTTTACGGTTTCCTTGCAGGTATTTGTGCCGGCAACTATGATGTAACAGATATTCTTGTTGATGCTACATTTAAAATTGTAGGCAGGGAATATGAAAAGCTTCCTCAATTTTTTGAAATGCTTTCACAGCTTTCCGAAGCTTCAGATGTAAACTTCTATTTCACAATCAGCTGTGACAAGGAAGATTTACCTGTTGAAATCTTTGATTACTGCGAAGAATTATAATCAAGACTATTATTAAACAGTACAGCATAATCAAGCTGTACTGTTTTTTATTTATTCTATAAAAAAAACAGAGGCTGATAATTCAGCCTCTGTTCTCATTTATAAGTATCAATTACATAAGTGAAAGATAAAGTTCTTTGATTTCTTCTACACTTGTTTCTCTTGGGTTACCTGGGCGGCAAGCATCATCGTATGCAGATTGAGCAAGAAAATCAACATCTTCCGGTTTAACAATATCTTTAAGATCTTCAGGAATTCCAACATCGTGTGAAAGCTTTTTAACTGCGTCAACAGCAGCTTTTCTTGCTTCATCAAGTGCCATTTCATCAACACCTTCAACACCCATTGCCTTTGCAATATTTCTGTATTTTTCACCGGTAGCAGGTGCGTTATATTCCATAACTGTCGGAAGAATTATGGCATTTGCTACACCGTGTGGTGTGTCATATAATGCACCGAGCGGGTGAGCCATTGAATGAACAATACCAAGGCCGACATTTGAAAATCCCATACCTGCAACATATTGGCCAAGAGCCATACCTTCTCTTCCTTCAGGTGTGTTTTCTACTGCACCTCTAAGGCTTCTTGAAATAATTTCAATTGCTTTAAGATGGAACATATCAGAAAGTTCCCAAGCACCTGCGGTAATATAACCTTCAATTGCGTGGGTGAGTGCATCCATACCGGTAGCAGCTGTAAGTCCTTTTGGCATTGATGACATCATATCAGGGTCAACTACTGCAACAACAGGAATATCTTTAGGGTCTACGCAAACCATTTTTCTGTTCTTTTCAGTATCGGTAATTACATAGTTAATAGTTACCTCTGCTGCTGTGCCGGCTGTGGTAGGAACAGCAATGATAGGTACGCACTTGTTTGTTGTAGGTGCAACACCTTCAAGTGAGCGAACATCTGCAAAATCAGGATTTTTTATGATAATACCAATTGCCTTTGCAGTATCCATTGATGAGCCGCCGCCAATCGCTATAATGCAATCTGCACCTGAATCTTTAAATGCTTTTACACCTGTTTGTACATTTTTAATTGTTGGATTAGGCTTGATTTCACTGTATATTTCATAATCAATTTCAGCGTTATCAAGAACATCTGTAACTTTTTTAGTTACACCAAATTTGATAAGGTCAGGGTCAGAACATACAAAAGCTTTTTTGAAACCTCTGCCTTTTACTTCTGTTGCAATTTCCTTAATTGCGCCTGCGCCGTGATAGCTTGTTTCGTTTAATACAAATCTGTTAACCATAATAATATTACTCCTTTGCATTTATTAGGGATAATCCCTTTATATAATAATACTACATTGACAATAAAATATCAATAATGAAATATAATTTGCAATATTATTTAAGAGTTTGTTAATTTTTAGTCATAATTCAAATGAAATATGAAAATAATCATTGATTAAGCCAAAAATAGTTTCCATTTTCAAAATAACTATTGACAAAATGCGCCCTTATATATATAATACTTAAAGTGCAAGTGCGAGGTGGTTTTATGAGAATTGACCTTAATAATTTATTGAGCGGTGTTGTTACAAAGCTTAATATTGATTATAATCTCGATTTAAGTAATCTTATTTACAGCACTTATAACCCTATTAAAAACGGTGTTAATGTTATCGGCAGTTTATATTCCAAAGCTGATGTTTTATATCTTGATATAAATATCAGTTTTGATTTTTACGGCTTTTGTGACAGATGTGCCGAAGAAGTTAAAAAGAATTTTTCTTTTAATGTTAAGCGCATTTTAGTTGAAAAGCTTGAAAACGAAGAAGACGATGATGATTACATTGTTGTAAGTAATAGGGAACTCGATTTAGACGAATTAGTAAACGAAGAAGTTTCGCTTTCACTGCCTAACAAAATTCTTTGTAAAGATGATTGCAAAGGTTTGTGTCCGAAATGCGGTGCTAATTTGAATGTCAAACAATGTAACTGTAAAAAGGATGTTGACCCAAGAATGGAAGCTCTTTTACAGTTGCTCGAAGATGAATAATATGGCTTTTTAAATAAAGGAGGCAATTAAAATGGCAGTACCTGCAAGAAAAACATCTAAAGCAAGAAAGAACAAGAGAAGATCAAGCGTTTGGAAAATGGACGCTCCTACACTTGTAAAATGCCCTAACTGTGGCGGCTATGCTGTATCTCACAAGGTATGTGGCAACTGCGGCTACTATAACGGTAAAGAAGTTATCAGCAAGGAAGCGTAAGATTTTACATTTGTTGGCGGACATTATTTGTCCGCCTTTCTTGTTTTATTGTGATATTTAAGGAGGTTAGCTTATGGCAAAGCCTGTTGTAGCAATTGTTGGCAGACCTAATGTTGGCAAATCTACTCTTTTTAATAAATTGATAGGAAGCAGACTTTCTATTGTTGACGATACTCCCGGTGTAACAAGAGATAGAATTTACGGTGACTGCGAATGGCTTAATCATAAATTTTTATTAGTTGATACCGGTGGTATAGAACCAAATACATCTGACGTAATTTTAAGTCAAATGAGAACTCAGGCTGAAATTGCAATTTCAACAGCGGATGTTATTATTTTGGTTACAAATATTCGTGACGGTGTAGTTGCAAGCGACTACGAAGTTGCAACTATGCTTCAAAAAAGCGGTAAGCCTATTGTTTTATGCGTCAATAAATGTGACAGTATCGGTGAGCCTGAACCTGAATTTTATGAATTTTATAATCTCGGTTTAGGTGACCCGGTTGCTGTTTCAGCATCGCATGGGCATGGCACGGGTGATTTGCTTGATGAAGTGCTTAAATATCTTCCGGAATGTGAAGATGAAGAAGACGATGATGAAATAATTAAAGTAGCCATCATCGGAAAGCCTAATGTCGGCAAATCATCACTTGTAAATAAAATCAGCGGTGTAAACCGTGCTATTGTATCTGACATAGCAGGTACAACGAGGGACACTACTGATACTTTCATTGAAAACGAATACGGAAAATTTAATTTTATTGATACAGCCGGATTAAGAAGAAAAAGCCGAGTTGACGATGCTATTGAAAAATACAGTATTATTCGTGCAAGAATGGCTGTTGAGCGAGCAAATGTTTGCGTAATTATGATTGACGCTGTTGAAGGCTTTACCGAGCAGGATTCAAAGGTTGCCGGCATTGCACTCGAACAGGGAAAAGCGTGCATTATTGCTGTAAATAAATGGGACGCAATTGAAAAAGACGGAAACACTATGAAAGAATACAGGGATAAACTTACTAATGATTTTTCATTTATGAGTTATGCCCCTATAATGTTCATATCCGCTAAAACAGGGCAAAGAATTGATAAGCTTTATGAAATGATTTCATTTGTTCATTCTCAAAATTCAATGCGTATTTCAACAGGTAAGCTTAATGAGGTGCTTGCAGGGGCAACTGCCCGTGTTCAGCCGCCTACCGATAAAGGTAAAAGGCTTAAGATTTACTATATGACACAGGCATCTACAAGGCCGCCTACATTTGTATTTTTTGTGAATAATGCAGAACTGTTTCATTTTTCATATCAAAGATACCTTGAAAATCAAATCAGGGATATTTTTGGACTTGACGGAACGCCTGTGAGATTTATTATTAGGGAACGGGGAGATGGCAAAAAATGATATTAGCCTTAATAATTTCGGCAATTATCTCATATCTTCTCGGAAGCCTTAATTTTGGTATTATCATTTCAAAATCTTTAAATAAGGATGACGTAAGAAGTCACGGAAGCGGAAACGCCGGTTCAACCAATATGCTTAGAAATTATGGCAAAAAGTACGCTGTAATGACTATTATAGGTGATATGCTTAAGGTTGCTGTTGCAATTTTTATTTCGTTTATAATAGTAAGAAAATTAGGCAACATTTCTCTTGCTGAAAATAGCGACACATTTATTTTTGGAATAAATGCAAGAATGTTTACCAAATCATTTGCAGGTCTTTTTTGCGTATTGGGGCATATATTTCCTTGCTTTTTTGGGTTTAAAGGCGGTAAGGGAGTTGCTACTGCCGGCGGAATGGTATTTATGATAGATTGGCGCATTGCACTTATTTTACTTGCAATATTTGCCATCATAGTATTTATTACCAAATATGTATCGCTCGGAAGTATAGCAATGGCTGTATTTTACCCTGTATTTATATTTGTATTTTATAAATCCATTGCGCTTGTATTTTTATCTATGGTTTTCACTTTAATAGTTGTTTTGGCACATAGAGAAAACATCAAAAAGCTGATTAACCATACGGAAAGTAAAATCGGCAGCAAAAAAAATAATAAATAGTTGTATAAAAAAATACCTTTTGATATAAATATCAAAAGGTATTTTTTGCATCAGCATCAGCGGGCATATGAGTGATTTTATATAGCATGCTTCAAAAAAATGCAAACGCTTATTTAAAAATTATTCATTTACAACATTTTGTGCATGTCCGTCAATGTACGCTTTTAAATTATCTTCTAATATGCCTAAGAGCCTTGCTCTTGTTTCTTTTGCCGCCCAAGCAATATGCGGTGTTATATAGCAATTTTTCGCGTTTAAGAGGGGATTATCTTTATCGGCAGGCTCTACGCTTAATACATCAAGCCCTGCGCCTTGTATCATTTCATTATTAAGTGCATTTGCAAGTGCTTTTTCATCAACCACCGGGCCTCTCGATGTATTTATAAATATGGCACTTTTTTTCATTTTTGTTATTGTTTCTTCGTTAATCATACCTTTAGTTTCATTTGTTAATGGGCAATGGCAGGTGATTATATCACTTTCTTTTAATAATTCATCAAGTGTTACAAATTTAACCGTTTTCAGTTCACCTTTATCTTTTGGGCGCGGTGCATATGCAAGCACATTCATATCAAATGCCTCTGCAAGCTTTGCAACCTTTTGCCCGATTGCGCCAAATCCGATTATACCGATTGTTTTTCCTGCAAGTTCAGCAAGCGGAGCTTTCCAAAAGCAAAAATCAGGGCAACTGCACCATTCGCCGTTATGAACTGCTTCACTGTGAAGTGATACTTTATTTGTGAATTGCAGGATAAATGAAAAAACAAGCTGTGCCACTGCGTTAGTGGAATATGACGGAATGTTGCACACTGTTATTCCAAGCTTTTTTGCACTTTCGCAGTCAACAACATTATATCCCGTTGATTGAAGGCCGACATATTCAAGTTCCGGCTTTAACTGTTCAAGTATTTCTTTTGTAAGGATTGTTTTATTTATTATAAGTGCATTTGCACCTTTTGCTCTTTCAATTATTTGGTCCGGTGATGTTCTGTCATATACAGTGAAATCGCCGAGCTTTTTCATACCATCCCAGCTTAAATCACCCGGGTTTGTGGTAACACCGTCTAAATTAACAATTTTCATAAGTATACCTCCTGATAGTTTTCTGTCCTAATTATATCCCTATGTAAGGTAAAATGCAATATTGCTTGATAACTTTGTAATAATATAGTATAATTTATTCATAAGTATTAACGGTGATTATTATGAATAAAGGTACAACAATATTGTTTACCGTTATATTTACTTTTTGCTCGTGCGTAGGTATAAATGCTTGCTTTAAGAATAGCAGTGCAGTTAACAACAGTGCGCAAAACAGCAGAATAAATCTTGTTATTGATGCGGGTCACGGCGGTATTGATGCAGGCACTATCGGTGTTGACGGTGCCAAAGAGAAAGATATTAACTTAAATATTGCATTAAAATTATATGATTTTGTAAGAATTTCAGGTGTTAATGCAAGCTTAATAAGAAATGGTGATTATCTGTTTTATAAGAAAAACGATAATCAAAAGCGTTCCGATTTATATAATAGATTAGATTATGTTAATTCAATAAATAACAGTACACTTATTTCTATTCACCAAAATCATTTTGAAAATGAAAAAGAAAACGGCATGCAAATATGGTTTTCACCAAATGATGATAAAAGTCCAATACTTGCAGACAGCATTTTAAACATAACTAAAAAATTTTTACAGCATGATAATAAGCGTTTTAATAAAAAATCTGACAGCGCATATTATCTTTTGCATAAAGCAACCGTACCGTCTGTAATGGTTGAATGCGGATTTATGAGCAATACTGAAGAAAACAGCAACCTGCAAAAAGAAATTTATCAAAACAAACTCGCATATTTGATTATGCTTGGGTTAAATGAGTATATTACTGAGGAATTGTAAATGGCAAAAATTAAAACTTCTTACATATGCAGCGAATGTGGATTTGAATCACCAAAATGGTATGGCAAATGCCCAAGTTGCGGAGAGTGGAATACACTAAATGAAGAATTAAATAGTCAGCAAACTAAAAACAGCTTTTCAAATTCATTCAGCACCGTAAATCAAGTTTTGGCACTTGATGACATTTGCGGTGAAAATGATGAAAGAATACCTACCAAAATTGAAGAATTTGACAGGGTATTAGGCGGAGGAATCGTAAAAGGCAGTCTTGTTCTTTTAAGCGGTGACCCCGGTATCGGTAAATCAACCATACTACTTCAAATTTGCCAGAATCTTGGCTCTAAAGGGCAAAAAATTCTTTATGTAAGTGGCGAAGAATCAGCTAATCAAATTAAGCTTCGTGCAGTAAGAATAGGTGTTACTACCAATAATTTATTTATTCTTTCACAAACCGACTTAGCTACAATCGTTGAATGTATTAAAGCAGAAAAGCCTGATATAGTTATAATAGATTCAATTCAAACTATGGTATATGAACAGGTGAATTCATCTGCAGGGTCAATAACACAAGTTAGGGAATGCACAAATGTATTTATGCATACTGCTAAAGGACTGGGTATACCTATTTTTATCGTCGGCCATGTTAATAAGGATGGGGCAATTGCCGGTCCTAAAGTTCTTGAACATATTGTTGATACTGTTTTATATTTTGAAGGCGAAAGGAATTATTCATACAGAATTTTAAGAGGTGTTAAAAACAGATTTGGTTCTACAAACGAAATCGGTGTTTTTGAAATGACGGCAGACGGTCTTAAAGAAGTACTGAATCCTTCGCTTATGATGATTTCAGGTAGACCTAAAAACACTTCGGGTACTTGCGTTGCGTGTGTTATGGAGGGAACAAGACCTATTCTTGCCGAAGTGCAAGGCCTTGTTTGTGCAACCGGATTTGGCACACCGCGAAGGATGAGTACCGGATTTGATTATAACAGGATGAGTATGCTTCTTGCAGTGCTTGAAAAAAGGGCAGGGTACTTCTTTAATAATATGGATGCATATGTTAATGTTGTAGGCGGATTAAAGCTTGATGAACCTGCCGCTGATTTAACAGTTGCACTTGCACTTGTATCATCGCTAAAAGATAAAGCTGTTGATGATAAAACCATTGCGTTCGGTGAAGTAGGACTTGCAGGTGAAATAAGAGCTGTAAATAATTGTGAACAGCGAATTGCCGAAGCTAAAAGGCTTGGATTTGAGCGATGTATTATTCCTTTTCATAATTATAAATCAATCACCAATTCCTTAAAATCAACATTCGATATAATTCCCGTAAGAAATATAAGAGAAGCTTTTTCAGCTTTAGTTGAAGAATAAAAAATAAACCACCGAAAAATCGGTGGTTTATTTTTATGTATAAGTTATTATGCTTAGTGCTTAATGTCGTCCCACTTAACGCCGTCAATGTGGAAAAGGTCATCAAACTTATAAACATTATGTTCTTCTTTTGTATGGTTTGGATACCAAACTTGAGCGAAGAATGGGTTGGTTTTAGCAACTTCGTCATAGTTCCATTCTTTTTGCGGAATGTAACATTCAGGGCACCAATGACCGCCAAGAAGAATAAGAGCAGGTGATGCTTCAAATTCAGCACCGCAAGTACCGCATTTCCACTTAAGCTTTGTAGCCATATCACCCTTAACCATTGTTTCGCTGAGGCATTCACCGCCACGGAATTTAGCTGCTTGCTTCATATCTTCAATATCAAGTTCTGATTCAGGCTTGCTTTCATCATAACCGTGGTCAAGCTTAAACTGTTCAGCAGCACTGTTATCCTTATCAAAGTTAATGATTTCAAAATCTTCCCACTTTGAAGGAATCTTGTTGTATTCTTCAAGAGAACCATAGTATGATGACATTCTTTCAGGGTTGTTAGTCTTAACCCAGTCAAGTGTACCAAAGTCAGGTGTAGAAGCAATTTTCTTCATAAATGGCTTTGCACAAGCTGCAACAAGGTTCTTTGGAAGGTATCTTGGTATTTTGAAGTAAAATTCAACATGGTCAGCAAGTCTGTTAAAATAATCCTGAATAGGAAGATTTTCTCTAAAGTGGAGATAGTTTTCAAGCTTATCACCATCAGCATAGAACTGACCGTGGAAGTTCTTTGTAATGAACCAGTTTGGTTCAAAAAGCTTTTCAGGGCCTGCAAGGCCAAGAGTGCCGAGAAGAAGGCATTCAAATTCATAGTTAGAAATTCTGTATTCCTTACCTGAACCGATGTTATAGAAATGATTCCAGAAATCTGAGCCAAGGTTACCTGCTTCATCTTCAAGAACAAGGTTGCACATAAGTCTGCCTGAATCTTCTACTGTACACCATTCAAGTACACCATTGATAGGAACATGGAACATAATAGGGTCCATATTCTTAAGAATGTTAGGATAAAGGATACCTGACTGACGCATTACAACCCAATTCTTAATTCCGCTTTCAACGAATGTGCGTTCAGCAACAGTCTTTGAAATAGCATAATGGTCATAAATAGAAATTTTGATAGGGTCGCCACATCTGCCCCAATGGATAGGGTAGTTACGGTCGCCTGTTTCAGCAACAGTACCAATATAGCAAACTTTAATATCATCCGGATTCGGCTGAGCAAGAACTGCTTTGCAGATGCTCTGTGCAGCACCAATGTTTGTTTTCTGTGTTTTGTAAGGTTTCCAGTCAGCAGTCGGAGATACCATACCGCCAACATGAAGTACATAATCTGCACCTGTTACGCCTTCAAGAATTGAATCGTAATCGTTAAGGTCACCCCAAACAATCTTTAAATTTGGCTTTGCCATTAAATCCTTAAGTTTTTCTTCGTTCTTTGGGCTTTTTCTTGCAAGCATCTTAATATTGATTTCATTTGGATGCTTAAGCATTTCCTGAACAGCAGCCCAACCCATATTACCTGTACCACCGGTAATAAATACGGTTTTCTTTGCCATAATTTTCCTCCTTATAAGGCATATGCCTTTTATTGCTATATAATTATAAACTATTTATTAAGAAATTACAATAGTAATTATAAAATAACATTGATTATTTATAAATATTTGTTGACTTTATCAATTTTATGATGTATTATAGCTGTGATGTTAATATGCTTTATCAAGAGTGGTTGAGGGACAGGCCCTGTGACGCCACAGCAACCTGCATTTGCAAGGTGCTAATACCTGCGGCTTACCGAGTGATGATAGCTTAATGCACACGCTCGTTTCGTGTGCTTTTTTCTTTCTAAAGCAATTAACAAATATTTTTGATTAGAGGATATTATTATGTCAAAACATTTGTTTACCAGTGAATCCGTAACAAAAGGTCATCCTGATAAAATTTGTGACCAAATTTCAGATTCTATTCTTGATGCTATGCTTGAGCAGGACCCACAAAGCCGTGTTGCCTGTGAAACAACATGTACAACCGGCCAGGTTCTTGTAATGGGTGAAATTACAACAAAGGCACAGGTTGATATTCCGTCTATCGTAAGAAAAACAATTTGCGATATTGGATATGATGACGATAAGAAAGGTTTTAACGGTAATACTTGCGCTGTTTTGCTTGCACTTGACCATCAGTCTGCCGATATTGCAATGGGTGTTGATAAGTCACTTGAACTTAAAAACGATGATGAAGATGAGTATAACCTGAACGGTGCAGGTGACCAAGGTATGATGTTCGGTTACGCTTGCAACGAAACAAAGGAGCTTATGCCTCTTCCTATCAGCCTTGCACATAAACTTGCAGTTAAGCTTACAGAAGTCAGAGAAAACGGTACACTTCCTTATCTTTATGCTGACGGTAAAACACAGGTTACCGTTGAATACGATGACGATAAACCTGTAAAGGTTACTACTGTCGTTGTATCAAGCCAGCACAGTGCAGATGTTGAGCTTTCACAGCTTCGTTCAGATATTATTGAAAAAGTTATTAAAGCTACAATTCCTGCTGAATTTATTGATGATGATACAAAGTATTTTGTAAACCCAACCGGCAGATTTGTAATAGGCGGCCCTCACGGTGATTCAGGCCTTACCGGTCGTAAAATCATTGTTGATACATACGGTGGATACGCACGCCACGGCGGCGGTGCTTTCAGCGGTAAAGACCCTACAAAAGTTGACAGAAGTGCTGCTTACGCATCACGCTGGGTAGCTAAAAATATTGTAGCTGCCGGCCTCGCTGATAAGTGCGAAGTTGAACTTGCTTATGCAATCGGCGTTGCAAAGCCTGTTTCGGTTATGGTTGATACTTTCGGTACAGGTAAAATTGATGATGAAAAAATCGCCGATATTGTAAATAAGGTATTTGACCTTCGCCCGTCAGCTATTATAGACAGACTTGACCTCAGAAAACCAATTTATAAGAATGTTGCTGCTTACGGTCATATGGGCAGGGAAGACCTCGGTGTTTCTTGGGAAAAGACCGATATGGTTGATGAAATTAAAAAGTATATGTAATTAACATAAAAACACAAAAGCTCGGTAAAGGGAATAACCCAAAACCGAGCTTTAATTTTATAATTTTTTATCTTTATCAAGTGCTTTATCAACTGCATTATGAACTGCCGCTTCAAAGCCGTCCGCCTGAAGGGAAGTTACACCTTCAATAGTCGTGCCGCCCGGTGAACAGACATTATCAATAAGCTGCCAAGGGTGTTCATCACTTTCTAAAATCATTTTTGCGCTGCCCAAAACAGTTTGTGCGGCAATCATAAGTGCATCATTTTTCTTCATTCCGTTTTTAACACCGGCACGTGCCATGGCATCAATAAACATATATGCAAATGCAGGGCCGCATCCGCCGATTACACCGAAAAGAGGAAAGAAGCTTTCATCAAGGCAGAGAACCTTACCGATACCGTTTAAAAGTAATTCAACATTAGCTTTGTCATCGTCATTTACAAGTTCGTTAAAACAGTATGCAGAAATTGCTTCGCTGACTTTTGCGTTGATATTAGGCATTACACGCACGATTTTAGCCTTACATTTTAAATTGCTTTCGATAAAATCAATAGTTTTGCCGGCGGCTATTGAAATTAAAAGTTTATCACCGATTTCACCGTCGATAGTATTCAAGACAGAAGCCTGAATGTTCGGCTTAACTGCAAGGAATATAATATCACTTGATGATACAACATCTTTTTCACAATTGCATACATTTATATTTAAGCTTTTCTTAAGTTTTTCAGTTGCAGGTGCATATATATCAAAAGCATATACATCCTTACCGTTAATTGCATTATTTGAAGTAATACCGTTAATAATCGCAGTAGCCATATTGCCACAGCCGATAAAACCGACTTTCATATTTACACTTCCTTTAAATTATTATTTTTATAATAACATTATTTCAGTAATTATTCAATGTTTTTATTATCTTTTAATTTTCTGTATTTTTCTTTAGTTGCAAGTCCACCTCTAATATGCCTTTCGGCTTTATTTTGTTCTAACACAGCCTTTACTTCGCTGCAAAGAAGTGGGTTAATCATTGCAAGTCTTTTAGTAACATCATTATGAACAGTAGATTTGCTTATTCCGAAAACTATACCCGCCTGTCTTACGGTTGCACCCGTTTCAATTATGTAATGGCCTAAATCGATGCATCTTTTTTCTACATTACCAATCAAAGAAATTCACCTTCCTTGGTAATGTATATGAAAAATATGAATAAATAGAACGAAACCCACATCGTTGATGTGGGTTTTATATCCTATTCAGCTTTTTGAGTAGTTGTATTATTGTCGCTCACTGCGTCACCGATAAGGTCTGCAAGAGTTTTCATTTTAAGTTCCTTAACAGAATCAAATTTGTGTTCATCAGTTTCCTTACCATCTTCAATAAGAGTAAGGGTAAGAACTTTTCCTTTAACCTTATATTTATATACAACTTCACCGCTTGTTTTAGGGTTAGTTAATGTTAATTTGTTGCCCTTTACAGTATATTCGCCTGTGAAATTTACTGTTGATAAATATGAATCATATGTACCGTCATCATAAAAAACATAAGCTGACATACCCGGTGCTTTTTGGCTTTGCCATTTGCCAATAAGCTTTTCTTCATTAGAAAACATTGAAGTAACAGCCGAAGCAGGGGATTGCTCGGTAGCAACACAATAAATACCACCTGCCGCTAATAAAACAAATAAAACAGCAGCAACTATTATAATAGCGATTTTTGATTTAGACAATTTAACATTTGCCATATTATTATCCTTTTAAACCTTTATTTTTTAATATTGCATCAATTTTTTCTGAACTGTCAAGAAGGCTAGATACTGACATATCGTGATTTAAAGTATCGATAAGATATGCAGCATATTTTGAAAGTTCAACGCTTACATACCATTCTCTGCTTAAAAGTTCAGGTGTTTGATATACACCGTTTGTTGTGAATACTCGATAGAACACACCATCAGCATATGCTTTATCAAATACATCAAGTCCATTGCAGAAAAGGCCGAATGTTGTGCATACAAAAATTCTGTTACAGCCTAAATTTTTAAGCTTCATAGCAACTTCAAGCATTGATTCGCCTGAAGAAATCATATCGTCAACAATAATAATATCTTTGCCTTTTACAGAGTCACCCAAATACTGATGTTCAACAATAGGGTTTCTTCCGTTTACTACTCGTGTATAATCTCTTCTCTTATAAAACATGCCGAGGTTTACACCAAGCTGAGTAGCAAAATAAATACATCTGTGAAGAGCGCCTTCATCAGGAGAGATAACCATTAAATGGTCTTTATCAACTTTTAAGTCATCAACATTGTTTACAAGTGCTTTAATCATTTGATATGTCGGCATTACATTCTCAAATGATTTATCAGGAATGGCATTTTGCACTCTTTGGTCGTGTGCATCAAATGTAATGATGTTTTCTACACCAAGATGTACAAGTTCCTTAAGTGCCATTGCACAGTCAAGTGATTCCCTCGAACTTCTTTTATGCTGCCTGCCTTCATAAAGCATTGGCATAATTACAGAAACTCTCTTTGGTTTTGAGCAAAGTGCCGAAATAACTCTTTTAAGGTCAGCAAAATGGTCATCAGGTGACATACATACTTCTTTGCCATACATATTATATGTGCAACTGTAATTAAATACATCACATACAATATAAATATCATACCCTCTTACACTTTCGTTTATAACACCTTTGCCTTCACCACTGCCAAATCTCGGAATAGTAATATCAATTTTATATGAATCTCTTTGATAGCCGAAAAATGCAATTGATTCCGCATGCTCAATGGCCTGGGTTTTGCGCCATTTAACAAGGTATTGGTCGATTTTGTCGGTAAGTTCTTCACATCCCGGCATACCGATAATGCCAAGCGGACCGATAGGAATTGTGTTGATGCTGATTGCTGTTTGTCTAGCCATAGTAAAAAGATGCTCCTCTCTAATGTTCACGAGTATTCTACAATAAAAGCACAATATTGTAAATAGATTTTTGTAGAATTATGAGTATTTATATCTATTCAACAATTATTTTGTCTTTTCTTCTTTTGCTTTTGTTTAGTTTTAAAGAAGACTTATTGTATATATAAAATCCACATAATCCAAATACCGTAACTGCTGAAATTATAATACCGTATGAAAATCCGACAGGGAAATACTTATATTCAATTTTGTGCTGACCCGGAGTCAATTCTATGGCTAAAAGTGTGCCGCCGATTTCAAATGTTTCTGCTTTTTTGCCGTCCACATATACGCTCCATCCGTCATCATACGGAATTGACGAGTATAAATAGCAATTTTCTTTCGCTTTAACAGTTCCTTTAATGGTTGTATCACTATATGATTCAACATCAAGTGAATTGCCTGCAAGCGAATTATACATATTTTTAACAACAGTATCATCTGCAGTATAGCAATAAAAATCAAATGATGTACTTTTGCTTTCCATTGTACTTGCATCAAGTGATACTAATACTTCATCACCTTTATTGTGATAGCCAAGGTCTAAAATATATGCATCTTCCATATTTTGAGTAATGTCTGAAACTTTTTCGGAATTCACTGTTATGGTTTTAAGGTCACTTGATTTGACATATAAATATAAATTTCCGTCAACCGTAGGGGAAAGTGAAACAGTTTCCGTACCGTAATTTGATGATGAATCGCTTTTTTCTAACCAATATGTTCCGTTTTCGGTAACATCATCGCCGCTTACAGCATCAAAATCTGTGCTGTTATATTCAACAGGTTTAAATACATTTGAATATCCGGTTGCAAGTTTAACGAAATCACTTTGAATTTCAAAAGGATTTCCTTCATCTGTTACCCAATCATCAATTTTTGAATTTACACAATACGCAATAGGAAGATTATATTTGCTTTCATATACATTTGATTTCTTATCGGATGTAGTATAAATCTTTTTGTATAAATTACTTGACGGGGCAAGGCTTACATCTGTTTGAATTAAATATTTGATATTAAACATCATATTATAAACAGGTGTTTGGGTATTATAGGTGTAACTGTTAACTTTGTTCCCCTGCATACCTAATGAGGATTGAAGCTGTGAATACGATTCATATGCCATTGAAGAAAAGACTGATATGCCGTTATATCCGTAATATGCCGGGTCCATTCTTGTGTTTAAATAGCATAATTCTGTTCTGTAAAATCCGCTGTCTTTATTATCAATATAATTGATGGCGTCGGTATATGTTTTATAATTTTCTTTGTAATTTTTATTATCTTGATTAAGCGGAAGGCCTACAATACTGCTGATTATAGTTTCACAAAGGATAAATGTAACCAAAACAAATGAAACGGTCTTTTTTTGTGCATTCTTATTTTTAAGTAAGAATAAGAAACCGCACCATAATGTAACAAAAATAATGGTTGCATATATCGTGCTGTTAGTCATTTTGTTTGTCAGGAATTTTTGGCAGATAATAACAAAAGAAATTATTGCAAGCCCGGTATACGCTATATCCTTAACTTTAATTCCTTTAAAATTAAGAATTGTTTTATATCCCATTACAGCAATGATGAATGAATACATATATGAATATCTGTACGGTAAATCATTAGGGAAATGGAAAGCGTGCCAAATATATTCGGCGCAGTTATTGTTGAAGCAAAATACAAAAAAGATTATTAAAACAACATAAGTTGCTTTTTCTTTAAGCTTAATTTTGTTATTTACAATGAAAAGCGGTAATAAAATAAAAGTAAGAATACCGGTGTAAATATTAGGCAATACATTGTCGCCGCTACTTCTGATTGTGGTTTCAAGAAGGGCAAAATGCGATGTGATTAAATCAAGTAAATCAAAATAACTTTTAAATGTTTGCGGGAATGTACCTGATGTTGCAGAACTGTTTTTAAGAATCATAAATACAGGCACAAGCGTAATTGCACAAATTAAAGCTGCAATAATGCTTGCGAATGCAAATTTAACCCCTCTGTTAATGAAAACATTATTCATTAAAGCTTTTGTGGAATACTTCTTTTCATAAACAGCGTTTTTATTAAGCTTTCCGTCATTGCTGTATGTGTTGATAAAACATACGAAAAAGTATAAAACAGCAAAAATACAGCACATATATCCCATATAATAATTTGCGAAGAACAAAATTACAAGTGAAACTGTATAAAGCTTTATATCACCGGTTTTAAATATTTTTTCGATTCCGAGTGCGATAAGCGGCAGCATAATCATTGCGTCAAGCCACATAACATTCCAGTAGTATGCAAGAAAATAAGCACTAAACGCATATAAAATGCCAAATGCGCTTAAAAAGTAATTATCCTTATTAAAGCTTTTTTTGAGATAATAGCTAAAGCTTGTAGCACTCAATATACATTTTAATGCCACAATAAAAGTAATAGCATATGAAATATCTTCTTTATCAAACAAAAAGATTAAAAATGAAAGCGGACTTGATAAATAGTTTAGGTAATTACCCAAAAAGCTTGAGCCGCCACCTGTATTCCATGAATAAAGCAGACTTTTATGTTCAACAATTCTGTCATATAATTCTGCAAAGAGCGGACCGTATTGGTGATAAAGGTCCATTCGCATAACTGTTATACTGCCAAAAGGAAAAACAGAAAAAATTACATAAATGACTGCAATGCAAGCTGTTGCCAAAACAGTAGTTAAAAATACATATCTATTTTTATAGAAAATTTTATAAGTTTTTGATTGCTTTACGCTTACTGCGTCATATCCGCAGTCAAATATAAGTGTTCTGTCATACACATAATTAAATAAAAAGGAAGTTACTATTGCAATAAACCAAGCAAAAGAAATCGGCATATCAAGCATATTGAAAAATCCAAATTCCGCAAGCTTATAAAATCCGAAATTTACAGCAATTCTTATAACAAAAAATATGATTTGCTTAATGTTTGACGATAAAATCTTTTTGCCGAAAACATATTTTCTTTCAATAATAAATGAAACAATACTTGCAACTAAAAAAGCAATGATACAACTCGGTGTAACACCAATACCGATAAATACTTTCAAAATTTGTTTAATTGAAAACAGAATAAAAAGCGAAACTGTTGCCATAAGGGTATAACTCACTGTTTCGCCGTTAATAAATTTATTTGTTTTGGGGATGTTTGCTGAAATACTTTCCATTATTGCACTCCGTATATTTAGATATTATATACATATATTAACACAATTGTTTTTTCAGTTCAACAGAATTTTTGTTATATCTTTTTAAATTTTTGCATACTATTAAGCGAGGTGATTATATGGACAATATTTATTCAATAATCGGGCAGTTATCTAATGAATTGAAAAGCTGTTTTATGGCATTTGACAATGTACTTTTATCAAACATTACGGAAATACGACTTAGAATTAACAAGCCGATTATTATCTACATATTAGATAAGCCTTATTTTATCAGTAAATATGACAAGCTTATCAATCATTATACCGATTCGGTCAGATATTTAAGCGGTGAAGAATTCAAATTTATTCTTGATAATATATGTAACAATTCATATCACACGCATATTAACACAATGATTAACGGGTATGTGACCGATAACTACGGTTCAAGAGTCGGAATTGCCGGTGAAGCCGTATATAAAGATTCGGCACTTACAAGCGTGAAAAATATTGAAAGCTTAAATATAAGAATATCACATAACATTATTGACTGTTCAAGAAATATATTAAACACACTTTATTTAAAATCAAGTCCAAGCATTATTATTGCAGGGCCGCCGGCAAGCGGAAAAACTACAATTTTAAGGGATATGACACGCTTGCTGTCAAGCGGGTATTCAGGCAAATACAGAAAAGTAAGTGTTATTGATGAAAGAAAGGAATTGAGTTCCGGCTTTGATGTGGGAATTAACAGCGATGTAATTTCAGGCTATGAAAAAGCAAAAGGCATTGAAATGGCAGTCAGAACACTTTCTCCCGAAATAATTGTATGCGATGAAATAGGTAACTTACCGGAAGTTAATGCTATAAAATTCGGTTTTTCAAGCGGAGCGTCATTTATTTTATCGGTTCACTTGAAATCTGTTGAAGATATTGTAAGAAACAAAATATTAAAAGAACTGATTATGACAGGTGAATTTTCATATATAGTTTTTTTAAAAGGAGTTAACAAAGGTTACGATGTTATTGAATTAACGGAGGAAGAAATTGAAGGTAATCGGAATTTTAATGTTAATGGCGACATCTATCCTTATATCAATTCAAATATGTAAATACGAAAAATATAAGATTATTTATTGCGATAAAATGATATATTTGGCTTCACAGGTATCAATATTTATGAAATCTGTAATGCCTGATACGGATATGATTTTTTCATATTTAAAAAATAGCGAAAAATTAAAAGATATTGATATTTTTGATATAAATTCAACTTCACCTTTAAACAAAGTTGAAAATGAAAAAATAACAGAATATATCAATTCAATAGGAAAATATGATGCTCAAACGCAGATTGATAAATCAACCGAGTTTTGCGACTCTTTCAGACTAATAAAAAAAGACTATCAGCAGTTTTATTCTACTCATTATAAATTGATTTATGCCGCAGGCTTCAGCTTTGGTGCGCTTATATCAATTTTGCTGATATAGGAGGATAAAATGGATATTGAATTTATCTTTAAAATAGCGGCAATCGGAATTATTGTTGCTGTTTTGAATATGGTTTTAATAAGAAGCGGCAGGGAAGAACAGGCAATGCTGACTACATTGGCCGGTGTAATAGTAGTTTTAATGATGATTATTCCGCAAATAAGTAATTTGTTTTCCACTGTGAAATCATTGTTTGACTTATGATAAAGATTATAGGAATTGTATTAACTGCACTGATAATAAATATTGTGCTGAAAAATTATTCTCGCGAATTTACATTATTTGTAAATCTTGTGTGCGCAGTAATAATTTTTTCAATAATTGCTAATGATTTGAAAAGCATAATAGATAAAATGGTTTCGCTGACAGACAGTGTTTCAGTTATATCACCGTACATTAAAATAATGCTTAAAATATTAGGTATTTCAATGCTGGCGCAGCTTTTATCAGATTTGTGCAGAGATAACGGGGAAAACACCCTTGCAAATCAAACTGAACTTTCAGCAAAAATAATCATACTTATAACATCACTTCCGCTTTTTACAGCTATTATCAATATTATGACAGGGATGCTTAAATGAAAAGAACAATTAAAATCATATCTGTGTTATCAATAATTATAATTTTACTTATGCCAAATACTTGCCTCGCGGATGAGGAAATTGATTATAAATCAAAATTGAACGATTACGACTTATCCTCATTTGAACTGCTTGATGACGATGCATCAAATCTGCTTAAAGATCTTGGTATAGATGATTTTAATTATGAAAATATAAGTAATATATCTTTCAACCAAGTTTTAAAATACATCATATCAATATTTTCAAATAAAGCTCAAACGCCTATAAAATGCTGCCTTATTTTAGTTTGCTTTGTGATTCTTTCTTCAATTGTAAAATCATTTGATATGCGGCTTTCAGGTGACAGCATTTCCGAACTGTACGCAACCGTATCTAACCTTGTAATTGCGATATTTTTACTCAGCCAAATTTATGATTCGGTTAAATTTGCCTGCTCATCAATTAAAATATGTTCAAATTTTACATATGCGTTCTTTCCCGTTTTTTGTGTAATTTGTGCCACAAGCGGCGGTGCAATGACTTCGTTTTCCGTTAACGGAAGTTTATTGCTTCTTTCTCAGGCACTCAACTTCATATCAGCAAATGTATTTTTACCGGTTGTAAACTGCTTTATGGGCATATCTGTTTGTTCTTCAATACGGCGGGATTTGAATATGGGCAGCATTGTATCGGCTCTTAAAAATTTGATTACAAAATCAATATCAGCCCTTTCCGCAATTTTCGTATCATATTTATCGCTGAAAACTGCTGTTGCATCAAGGGCAGATGCTCTCGGATTAAGGTCAGTAAGATTTGCAATAAATTCAATTGTACCTATTATCGGTAGTTCAATAAGCGAAGGTCTTTTATCAATTCAAAGCTATTCAAGTTTAATTAAAACAAGCGTGGGAATTGTAGGAATAATTGCAATTGTAGCTGTTTTTTTACCGGCGATTGTAAATATAACTTTATGGCGGTTATCAATTTCAGTGGCAAATATTTGCTCAAAAGTATTTTTTGACAGTGAATCTGCAACTGTGTTTGATGCTTTTTTAAGCGTGCTGTTGATTATAAATGTATTGCTGATATTATCTATGGTTACTACAATTATTTCATTGGGAATTTTAGTTGCGTCAAAGACGGTGAATGTATGAAATATATAAACGAATGGACTTATACGGTATGTATCACGCTGATATTTTCAGTTATGTTCTCTTTGCTTCTGCCAAAAGGCTCGCAAGGAAAAGTCGGCAAAATAGTAATCACAGTATTTATAATGATTTCCTTCATTTTGCCTTTTAAGGCAAACGGTTTTAATTTTGATATTGATAAATATGAATCAATCAGCAATGTTGAAATTGATTCAAAAGAGGAAACATATTCGGATTTAATCAAATCTAATATAGAAAAAACGCTTGCAGATGCCGATTATAAATATTCAAAAGTAAAAGTAACTGTAAAATTAAAAGATGATGAACTTTATATTCAATCGGCTGATGTTTACATATTAGATGATTATGATTCAAAAGAGGTTAAGGATTTTTTATTTGAAAAATTAGGAATAAATGCGAAGGTGTATTACATTGGAGAATAAAATAAAGGACGCATTATCATTTATAGTTAAATCAGACTCAAAAAAGATAAAAATAATTGTTGCAATGGGGCTTATCGCAATAATTTTAATAGCTTTTTCATCAATGTTTCAGTCAAAAGACAGCAAATCTGATGTTGTGGAAAACGATTCTTTTGATTATTCATCATACAGTGAAGAAACCGAAAGAAAGCTTACAAACATAATATCTTCAATAGACGGAGTGGGCGAATGTGAAGTAATGATTACATTTGAATATACCGGTGAAAACATATATGCAAAGGACAGCGAAGCCAAAAGTGACGACACCTCACAAAGCAACAGCGACCAATATGTATTATATGACTCACAGAACGGTGAAAAAGCTCTTTTGATAAAAGAAAAATACCCAACTGTTCAGGGTGTAAGCATTGTGTGCACGGGAGGGGATAATACTCAGGTCAGAGAAGCAATAATTAACACAGTAACTTCTCTTTTTGATATATCAACAAACAGAGTTTCTGTTTCTAAAATAAAAAATTAAAGGGTGATTATTTTGAAAAAAGAAAATAAGCAAAAAAATAAAGAAAAAAAGAAGAAAGAAAAGCCTATTCTTACCGAAGAGCAAATTAAAAAAAGAAAAACAAGAAATACGCGTATTGCGGCTTGCTGCTTTTTGCTTCTTCTCGGTGTAGGCGTTGCAGGGAATTGGTATTGGGAAAATAGTGATATTTCAGCTAAAATCAATGCTGTTTCAAGTGACAGAGATAAAATTTTAGGTGAAGCTACATATGTAGATGCTACCACGCAGGTCGCTAAAGAAAATGCATATTTTTCTTCTGCAAGAGTTGAAAGACAGACAGCAAGGGATGAAAGCCTAGAAAAATTACAAAAAATAGTTGATTCAACAAAAGAAACCGATAAGGCACATATTGCCGCCGCTGACAAAATCGCGTCAATTTCGGACATAATATCAACAGAAAATAAAATTGAAACACTCGTTAAAGCAAAAGGCGTAAATAATTGCCTTGCAGTAATTAACGAAGATGCAACCAAAGTAAATGTAATTGTTGATTCAAAAGACTTAACGGACCAAATCATTTTGCAAATTAAGGAAATTACTGTTTCACAGCTTGGTTGCAGCTATGAGGATGTTACCATTATTCAGTCAAACTGAATTAACAATTATTTTATAATATAATCTTGTATATTTATTCAGTTTGTGTTATAATGGTTCAAAATTAAGGAGGCTTAATTATGGAAATAATATCAAAAAGCTCTATGGGTGAGCTTGTTATATCAGATGAGGTTTTATCTTCAATAGCAGTTAATGCAGCCAAGGATGTTGACGGTGTATCATCATTCTGTAATAAACCCGTTGATGTTGTTAATACAATTAAGCAGGGCAGTCTTAAAGTTATGAGTCCTGTCAGAATTAAGCAGGAAAATGATAACTTTTCAATCAGCATCTATATAAACATTGCCCCGGGAAAGAAATTTCAAACCGTTGCAACGCAAGTGCAAAGTGCCGTTAAGGAGTCTGTTCAAAATATGACAGGCAAGCTTGTAACAAAGGTTAATGTTATTGTAGCCGGTATTGATTTTGATGAGCCTGTAAGCTCTGTTGAACCTTGTGAAACTGAAGAGTAACAAAATCTGCCGACATTTATTTACATTTGTCGGCATTTTATTTTGCATAAAATAGGAGATTATCAGATGAAAAGAAGTGAAATGAGGGAGCAGGCATTCCTGTTAACTTTTGAGGGTTTATTTTCAAGCGGCGAAGATATTGATGAAGTAATTGAACTTTACAGCGAAAATGTTGAAGCTGTAAGCAAATACGCAAAAGATATTTTTACCGGCGTTAAAGCAAATAAAGATGAATTTAACGAAATAATCAATAAATATTCAAAATCTTGGAAAGTTACAAGACTTCCTAAAGTAACGGTGGCTATTCTTTATGTAGCACTTTATGAAATGAAGAATGTTGAAGATGTAGCTGACAGTATAGCAATCAATGAAGCAGTCGAGCTTGCTAAAAAATATGCATCAAGTGCTGATGCATCGTATATTAACGGTATTCTCGGTGCGGTTGCAAGAGGTTAAATCTTATGTATCTTGGGTTTGATACAAGTAACTATACGACATCGGTTGCTCTGTTTGACGGTGAAAATGTATTTCAATCGAAAAAATTGTTAAAGGTAAAAAGCGGTGAACGAGGATTAAGGCAAAGTGACGCAGTTTTTCAGCACACCGTAAATATGCCTGAAATATTAGCCGAGCTTGAATACGATTCTTTTAAACTTAAAGCGGTAGGTGTTAGCACGCGCCCGCGAAATATTGACGGCAGTTATATGCCGTGTTTTACAGTCGGAAACAGCGTGGCAAATGCAGTTTCAAAATTTACAAATGCACCACTTTATACAACATCACACCAAGTAGGCCATATTTTATCTGCATTGTATTCTGTAAATAGACTTGATTTAATAAATCAGGAATTCATAGCTTTTCATGTAAGCGGCGGAACTACCGAAGCTTTATTGGTAAAACCTGATAAAGACGAAATTATTAAAGCTGAAATTATAGCAGAAAGCTTGGATTTAAAAGCAGGACAAGCTATTGACAGAACAGGTGTTTTACTCGGCTTAACTTTTCCTTGCGGAAAAGAAATTGATGCTCTTTCACTGAAAAGCGAAAAGAAATACAAAATCAAGCCTTCAATGAAAGGTTTAAACTGCTCGCTTTCCGGTGTTGAAAACAAAGCTAAAATGATGATTGAAAACGGTGAATTACCGCAGGATGTTTCAAAATTTGTTTTAACTTATATTTCTGCTTCACTTGAAAAAATGGCAGAACTTTTAATTGAAAAATACGGCGATTTACCGCTTGTATTTGCCGGCGGTGTAATGTCAAACACGCTTATTAAGAATAATATAACAAACAAGTTTAACGCATACTTTGCAAAACCTGAATTTAGCTGTGATAATGCATCAGGAATTGCAATATACGCATATCTGAAAGATAATAATGATAAATAACGCATTAACGGTAACACAAGTTAATACCTATATTAAAGCTTTACTTGATGAAGATATTCACTTAAAAAACATTTTTATTGTAGGTGAAATAAGTAATTTTCTGCATTATTTTCGTTCGGGGCATATTTATTTCACGCTTAAGGATGAAAATACGCAAATTAAGGCAGTTATGTTTTCATCAAATGCAAGCAGGCTTAAATTTAAACCTTGCGACGGAATGAAAGTTTTGTGCAGGGGCAGAATTTCACTTTATGATAAAGACGGAGCATATCAACTTTACGTTGACGATATGCAGCCTGACGGTATAGGTTCGCTCACAATAGCTTTTGAGCAGATGAAAGAAAAGCTTTCAAAAGAAGGTCTTTTTGATGATATTTATAAAAAAACCATTCCAAAATATCCAAAAAAAATCGGTGTTGCAACTTCAGATGTGGGTGCGGCAATTGAAGATATAAAAAATATTACCAAAAGAAGATACCCAATTGCAGAACTTGTAATTTCTCCTACAATAGTGCAGGGTGACAAAGCGGCTAATGATATTGCTAAATCAATCAAAATTCTTGATGAACGCGGTGACATTGATATAATCATAGTCGGCAGAGGCGGTGGCTCTCTTGAAGATTTGTGGGCATTTAACACAGAACAGGTTGCAAGGGCGGTTTTTGATTGCAACACACCTGTAATATCTGCCGTAGGCCATGAAACTGACTATACAATCTGCGATTTTGTTTCAGATTTGAGAGCGCCAACACCGAGTGCAGCGGCAGAACTTGCTGTACCCGATTCAAATGTTTTGATTGATTTTCTTGACAATGCCAATAAAAGACTTTCCGCTTTGCTTAACGACAGGATAGAAAAAGAATATCAAAAACTTGACAATTTAATGCTTTCTTCCTTTATGGCTGAACCCGGCGAATATTTCAGTCAAAAATTTGATGAAGTTGATGTACTTTATGCAAGGCTTAAAGACGGATTTTCATACTTAGTAGAAAAAGAAAACAGCAAATTTTTAAATTTGGTATCGTCATTAGATGCTTTAAGTCCGCTGAAAGTTCTTGCAAGAGGTTATTCAATCACAACTAAAAATGAAAAAGTAATAAGAGATATTAAAGATATAAATATTGATGATGAATTAAAAGTTAAATTATCAAAAGGATATACAAAATGCGTGGTTAAAGAGGTAGTGTCTGATGAGTGATGATATAAAATACGAAGAAGCTATTAAGCAACTTGAAGAAATAGTTTTAAAACTTGAAAACGGAAGTGCGTCACTTGATGAAAGCATTTCACTTTTTGAAAAGGGAACAAAGCTTGCAAGTGTTTGCAGTAATAAGCTTAAATCCGCACAGCAAAAAATCACTTTGTTAACAAAGGAGAATAATAATGACTGAAACGGAATTTAATAATATTCTCACCAATGATATAAAAAAAGTTGAACATAATCTTCTTTCATTTTTACCTGATTGCAAAGACGGGCAGGAAAGTGTTGTTCAGGCAATGGAATACAGCTTAATTAACGGCGGTAAAAGGTTGCGCCCCGTATTTGCGCTTGAATTTGCCAATGCCTGCGGCGGCAGTAAGGAAGATGCGTTGCCGCTTGCCTGCGCAATGGAATATATTCATACTTACAGTTTAATACACGATGATTTACCTTGTATGGATAATGATGATTTAAGAAGGGGAAAGCCGAGCTGCCATAAAGCATTTGGTGAGGATACCGCACTTTTGGCAGGAGATGCCCTTTTAACTCACGCTTTTGAAATAATTGCTATGTCTGATTTATCAGATGATAAAAAAGTTTCCGCTTCGCTTTTACTTGCTCAAAATTCAGGTGTAGGCGGAATGATTGGCGGCCAGGTAATCGACCTTATTTATGAAAAGCAAAACCCAAGTGTAAAGCAATTACTCAATGTATATAAAATGAAAACAGGTGCGTTGATTTCCGCAGCTTGCCTTATGGGATGTATAAGTGCCGGTGCAAACGAAAATCAAATGGCTTGCGCTTCAAAATTTGCGTATTCGCTCGGAATAGCTTTTCAAATTCAAGATGATATACTTGATATTATCGGGGATGAAAAAGAGCTTGGTAAACCAATCGGATCGGATGCTCAAAACGACAAAACAACATATGCAACTTTACTCGGAATAGATAAGGCTAAGGCAGATGTTGAAAAGCTTACTCAATCTGCTATAAGCCAGCTTGACGCATTTGAAAAAACGGAATTTTTAAAAGAGCTTGCATTAAAGCTTGTTAACAGAAAAAAATAACCAGCATATTGAAAAGAGAGATATTATGTCTGTTCTTGATAGGGTTAATTCCCCAAAAGACTTAAAAAAATTAAATGATAACGAACTTGAAGAATTATGCAGTGACATTAGAGAATTGCTTATTAACACAGTTTCAAAAAACGGCGGTCACCTTGCATCAAATTTAGGTGTTGTTGAACTAACCGTTGCTATGCATAAAGTATTTAACAGTCCAAATGACCAAATTGTATTTGATGTAGGCCACCAATGTTACACTCATAAAATTCTTACAGGTCGTAAAGATAAATTTTCTACACTTCGCACAGAAAACGGTATCAGTGGCTTTACAAGACCGGTAGAAAGCGAGCATGATATTTTTTCATCAGGTCACAGCTCAACTTCAATTTCTTCGGCAGTCGGTCTTGCAAGAGCGAAACAGATTAAAGGTGAAAAAGGCAAGGTAATCGCAGTTATCGGCGACGGTGCTTTAACCGGCGGTCTTGCTTATGAAGCACTCAACAATTCAGGCAACGATAACAGCAATTTAATAGTAGTTTTGAATGATAATAATATGTCTATCAGCAAAAATGTAGGTTCAATGGCTAAAAATTTAACTACTATAAGAACATCGCAAAGATATGTTACATTCAAATCAAATTTTCAGCGCCATCTTTCAAGAATACCTAAAATCGGAACTCAAATCAACAGATTTTTCACTTACATAAATACTAAAATCAGAAAAGTAGTATATAAATCAACATTTTTTGAAGATTTAGGTTTCAGATATTACGGTCCGATTGACGGGCATGATATTGATTTACTTGTAGATGTATTTAATGCCGCAAAAGCTCATAATCATTCGGTTTTAATTCATGTAAATACCGTAAAAGGTAAGGGATATTATCCCGCAGAAAAAAATCCCACTCAATTTCACGGTATCGGCAAATTTGATATAAACACAGGTGAGCCAAAAAGCAGCGGCAAAAACTTTTCTGCTGCCTTCGGCGAGGTTATGTGCAAATTTGCACAAAAGGACAGTAGGATTTGCTGTGTAACAGCCGCAATGGCAGAGGGTACGGGCCTTTGCAATTTTGCCAAGCAATATCCTAAAAGATTTTTTGATGTAGGTATTGCAGAACAGCATGCCGTTACATTTTCAAGCGGACTTGCTAAAAACGGACTTATTCCTGTTTTTGCAGTGTATTCAACATTTTTACAGCGTTCTTACGACCAACTTATTCACGATGTAGCAATGCAGAATTTAAAGGTGATTTTTGCTATTGACCGTGCAGGCTTTGTCGGTGAGGATGGCGAAAGCCACCAGGGTGTGTTTGATACTTCGTTTTTAAATTCAGTTGTAGGATTAACAGTTTATGCTCCTTCAACATTTGATGAACTTGAAGCTATGTTTTACCAGGGTATATATAAAACAGACGGTGCAGTTGCAATAAGATACCCACGCGGCGGACAGTTTGAAATTCCGGTTGAATATACTTATAATCACGAAAATTATACAATCATTGGCAACGAAAATGCAAAAAAATGTATTGTATCATACGGCAGGGAATTTTCAGAATGTGCAAAAGCTTATGAAAATTTAAGTGACACATTCTTAATTAAATTAAACAAAATTAAACCGATTGATACATCAATTGTAAACGCCTTAAAAAATTGTGACACTATATACTTTTTTGAAGAGAGTATAAAAAACGGTTCAGTAGGTGAAACATTCGCATCAATCTTAATTGAAAATGATGTTAAAGCTCATTTTAAGCACATTGCTATTGATAATCAATTTGTTAAACAGGCAAGTGTTTGCAGGCAGCTTGAACATTATAAATTAGACTCAAAATCTATAACAGAAGAGGTCAACAATGGCTAAAAATAAAACAAGACTTGATGTTGCATTGGTAGAACAGGGCTTTGCTGAAAGCAGAGAAAAAGCCAAGGCAATTATTATGTCGGGAATAGTATATGTTAATAATCAAAAATCGGACAAAGCCGGCAAAGATGTTAAAGACGATGATGTTATTGAAGTGAGAGGCAAAACCCTTAAATATGTAAGTCGCGGCGGCCTTAAGCTTGAAAAAGCAATGGAGTGCTTTCCGATTACTCTTGAAGGTAAAATTTGTATGGATGTAGGCGCATCAACAGGCGGATTCACGGATTGTATGCTTATGAATGGTGCTGTAAAGGTTTATTCAGTTGATGTGGGTTACGGTCAGCTTGCGTGGAAGCTACGCACAGATGATAGAGTTGTAAACCTTGAAAGAACTAATTTCAGGTATGTTACCGATGAACAAATTAAAGATAAAATCGATTTTTCATCTGTTGATGTTTCATTTATTTCACTTAAGCACATTCTTCCGAACTTAAATACTTTTTTAAAAGATGACGGAAGTGCTGTTTGCCTTATTAAACCGCAATTTGAGGCGGGCAAAGAAAAGGTAGGCAAAAAAGGTGTTGTAAGCGACCCTAAAACACATCTTGAAGTATGTGAAAAAGTGATAGGCTTGGCAATTGAAAACGGATTTAGCGTTGCCGGACTTGATTTTTCACCTATTAAAGGGCCTGAAGGAAATATTGAATATTTAATTTACTTACTTAAATCAAACAAACCAGACGTTTACGAAAATGTTAACGCAAAAGATTTAGTATATAAATCACACGAGGAATTATAATGGTTATTTCAGTTTTTCCAAATTTGAATAATAACGGCGTAAGCGAACTTGCTTTTGATGTAATAAAAATACTTACCGACGGCGGTGCAAATGTTTATGTTCAAAATGAATATAAACCAATTTTTAAGTCTACAAAAGCAAAATTTGAAAATTTTGATAAAGCAATGTCACTTTGCGATTGTGCAATTGCTATCGGTGGTGACGGTACAACCCTTAATATCGCTAAAAAAGCTGCATTTTTAAACAAGTCTGCTCTTGGTATAAATGCAGGCAGGCTCGGTTTTATGAGTGGTATTGAAAGAGATGAATTAAGCTTACTTACAAAGCTCATAAATAAAGAATATATTATTGATGAGCGAGCTATGCTCAAAGCCACGATTGAAAAAGACGGTGAAGTATTATCATCACATCACTGCCTTAATGATATAGTTGTATCAAGAGGTAATTTTGCAAGGCTTATTGATGTTACAATCACTTGTGACGGCAGAAGCGTTTCAAATATGAGAAGTGACGGTGTAATAATATCAACCCCAACAGGTTCTACTGCATATTCCATGGCCGCAGGCGGCCCGGTTGTTAGTCCTGAAGCCGATTGTATCATTGAAACACCGATTTGCCCGCATTCTTTAATGGACAGAAGTATTATTTTTTCAGCTGATAAAGAATTGATTGTTACTGCGAATAATGACCAAAACAATTCGCCGATAATGACTGTTGACGGGCAGGAAGCTGTTAATTTAACACCCGGTTGCCAAATACATATCAAAAAATCAGATATTACAACCAAACTTATAAAACTTAAACCTGAAAATTTTTATGAAATTCTCAACAAAAAGATTATTGAGAGGAGAGTATAAATGAAAAAGAGAAGACACGCTAAAATATTGGAACTTATAAATTCTCACGATATAGAAACACAAGAGGAATTGCAAACTCTCCTTTTAAACAACGGATATGAAGTAACACAGGCTACAATATCCCGTGATATTAAAGAACTACGCCTTGTTAAAGATTTATCGGAAAAAGGCAGATATGTTTATTCTACCGGTAAAAAGAATAATAACGAAAACGCAAGGCGAACAGGCGGAATATTTGGCGAATCAATCATAAATGTTGAATATGCACAAAATATCGTTTGTATTAAATGTTTTGCAGGTATGGCGGTAGCAGTTTGTACCGCAATTGATTCAATGGAATGGACGGGTGTAGTTGGCACCATCTCGGGTGATGATACAATATTTGTTCTTTGTAAAACTGAAGATTTTGCAAAAATATTCACAATGAATATGGAGAAGATTTTAAATGCTAAAAACTCTTGACATTGAAAATATAGCTGTAATTGAAAAGGCGAGTGTTGATTTCAGCGGCGGATTAAATGTTTTAACAGGTGAAACAGGTGCAGGTAAATCAATAGTTGTTGATTCAATTAACGCAATTATGGGCGAGCGCACATCAAGGGAGTTGGTGCGATACGGTGCTGACAATGCATATGTCAGTGCATATTTTGATGATATTTGTGACTCCGCGCTCAATAAATTAAAAGAATTTGATATTGAACTTGAAGAAGATAATTCACTGCTTATTACAAGAAAAATCTCTGCAAACGGAAAATCACTGTGTAAAGTGAACGGAAAAACCGTTACAGTATCAATGCTTAAAGAAATTTGCTCATATTTGGTTAATGTTCACGGGCAGCACGACAGCCAGGCTCTTTTAAACCCTGATTTGCAGTATAACTATATTGATATGCTTTTAGAGGATAAATCTGTTTTATCCGATTATAAAGAAACTTTTAAAAAACTCATTTCTGTCAGAAGAAAATTAAAATCTTTCGCTAAAGATGAGGATAATAAGGAAAGCCTGCTTGAACTTCTTAATTTCCAAATTGAAGAACTTGAAAAAGCCGGTATTAAAGTAGGCGAAAGGGAAGAACTAACACAAAAAAGAGCACTTATTCAAAAAAGCGAAGATATAATCAAAAGCCTTAACCTTGCAATTTCTGTTATTAACGGTGATGATGAAAATATCGGAATTGAGCAAGCTTGTGCAGATGTATCAAGAACACTTTTTAAATTTGATGAAACTAAAGATGTTTACGATGTTTTTAATGATATAAACGACAAATTGGAACTTGCCAAGGATAAAGCAGAAGCTTTGCTTTTATCAATTGATTTTTCACCTGAAGAAATTGAAATGATTGATGAAAAGCTTGACCTTTATTATAAGTTTTCAAACAAATACGGGCAGACTGAGCAGGAAATGCTTGATTATCTTGAAAAAGCTAAAGAAAAGCGAAATTCAATTCTTTTTGCTGACGAAGAATTAAACAGACTTAATGAAGAATATGAAAATTTGCTAAACATCACGGTAAAACTTGCCGATAAATTATCAGTTGAGCGTAAAAAAACCGCTAAAGTATTTGAAGAAAAAGTAAAACAAGAATTAGCTTTTCTTGATATGCCGAAAATGCAGTTTTATGTTGATTTTAATAAAGGCAATTTATCATCAACTGGATATGATAAAATCGAATTCTTAATTTCGGCAAATCCGGGTGAACCGCCAAAATCTTTATCAAAAGTTGCTTCAGGCGGTGAACTTTCAAGAATAATGCTTGCAATTAAAAACATTATATCGTACAATGATACAATCGGTACTTTGATTTTTGATGAAATTGATACCGGTGTAAGCGGCAGAGCAAGCCAAAAAATCGGCTTAAAACTTAAATCCGTTTCAAAAAATACGCAAGTTATTTGTGTAACGCATTCTGCACAAATTGCATCAAATGCAGATGAACATTTTCTGATTCAAAAGAAATTTAATGATAATAAAACTTTTACTTGTGTTACACCACTTGATTTTGAAGGCAGGAAGCAAGAACTTGCACGAATTATGGGCGGCCTAGAAATAACGGATACACTTCTTCAAAGTGCAGAGGAATTATTAAATCAGAATTTATGCAGCGATTAACTATGGGTGTTAATATTGAACAAAAAGTTAAAAACCCAACTTGCGCCGCAGTATTATTATGAATTGTTTTTATTTTAGGAGGATATATAAATGGGAGTTTATGAAGAATTACAAGAAAGAGGACTTATAGCTCAAATTACTGATGAAGATGAAGTAAGAGAGCTTATCAATAATGGTAAAGCAGTATTTTACATCGGCTTTGACCCAACCGCAGATAGCTTGCATGTAGGTCACTTTATGGCACTTTGCCTTATGAAAAGACTTCAAATGGCCGGCAATAAACCGATTGCACTTATCGGCGGCGGTACAGGTATGATTGGTGACCCAAGCGGTAAAACCGATATGCGTAAAATGCTTACACCTGAAATTATTCAGCATAACTGCGATTGCTTTAAAAAGCAAATGTCTAAATTTATCGACTTTTCAGACGGAAAAGCATTGATGGTTAATAATGCCGATTGGCTTCTTGACCTTAACTATATCAATGTTCTTCGTGAAGTCGGTGCTTGCTTCAGTGTAAATAGAATGTTAAGCTTTGAATGCTATAAGCAGAGAATGGAAAGGGGACTTTCTTTCCTTGAATTTAACTATATGATTATGCAAAGCTACGACTTCTACACTCTTTATAAGAAATATGGCTGTAACCTTCAGTTCGGCGGTGACGACCAGTGGTCAAATATGATTGGCGGTATGGAACTCATTAGAAAGAAGCTTCAAGGCAATGCTAATGCTATGACAATTACTCTTCTTACTAATTCAGAGGGTAAGAAAATGGGCAAGACCGAAAAGGGTGCTGTTTGGCTTGATGCTGAAAAGACTTCTCCTTATGAATTTTATCAGTACTGGCGAAATGTAGGCGACCAGGATGTAATCAAATGTATGAAGCTTCTTACATTCATACCTATGGAGCAGATTAACGAATACGCAAAGCTTGAAGGTGCAGAACTTAATAAGGTTAAGGAAGTTCTTGCTTTTGAACTTACAAAAATGATTCACGGTGAAGAAGAAGCTACAAAGGCTCAAAATGCCGCAAAAGCACTTTTTGCCGGCGGTGCAGATAACTCTAATATGCCTGAAACCGTACTTACAGATGATGATTTTACCGACGGTTCAATTATGCTTCTTGATATGATGGTTAAGGCAGGAATTATTAAATCAAAGGGTGAAGGCAGACGCCTTATTACTCAAGGCGGTGTCAGCGTTAATGATGAAAAAGCAACTGATGCGAATATGTCATTTACCGTTGATGATTTTAATAATGAAATCATAGTTAAAAAGGGTAAAAAGGTATTTCACAAGTTTAGTAAATAAGTTTTAATTTAAGCTGTCGTGTTAATTCACGGCAGCTTTTTATATTCAAAATCAATTCTTAATTAGATATAATAACTACAATTGATTTTTATGCAGTTATTAGTTATCAGATATTTTTAAATAAGCATTTATTAAAATTGATAAATCTATTGACTTTAGGCTTTGAATTTTATATAATAAAAAAGCTGATTTGCCGGCGTGATGGAATTGGCAGACGTGCTGGACTCAAAATCCAGTCCTGGCAACAGGGTGCGGGTTCGACCCCCGCCGCCGGCACCAAAGGGTTGTCATGTTGACAGCCTTTTATTTTTTTATTGTTTTATTTTTTATTTTTGGATAATAATTATAAGGGTGATATTATGTGCACAGCAGTAACTTATAAAACTAAAGACTTTTATTTTGGAAGAACACTTGATTACGAGTTTTCATATGGTGACCAAATAACAATTACACCAAGAAATTATCCCTTTAAGTTTAAATTTATGGGAGAGGTAAAAGAGCATTATGCAATTATCGGAATGGCACATATTGCAAAAGATTATCCGCTTTATTATGACGCTGTAAACGAAAAGGGAGTTTGCATTGCAGGTCTTAATTTTGTTGGCAACGCACAATACAGCGAATATGATGATATGAAAGAAAATGTAGCTCAATATGAACTTATTAACTGGATTTTATGCAAGTGTAAAGATATGAAAGAAGTTCACACATTGCTTTCAAAAATCAATATTACCGCCACACCGTTTTCAGATGAATTGCCATCTGCACAGCTACATTATATTATTGCAGATAAAAACGAGTGCATTACGCTTGAATGCACCAAGGACGGAATGAAAATATATAATAACGAAATTGGGGTATTAACAAATAACCCGCCTTTTGATATGCAGATGTTTATGCTAAATCAATATATGCCGTTATCTCCAAAACAGCCAAATAACAATTTTGGCTGCGATTTAACACAATACAGTAGGGGAATGGGCGCAATAGGCTTACCCGGTGACTTATCATCAACATCACGCTTTGCAAAAGTTGCATTTACCAAACTAAATTCCAAATCAAGTGATGATGAAAGCGAAAGTGTAAGCCAATTCTTTCATATTTTAGGCTCTGTTGACCAGCAAAGAGGATGTTGTGAAGTAGCAGACGGTAAATATGAGATTACAATATATACATCCTGCTGCAATGCTGACAAAGGAATTTATTATTACACTTCTTACAATTGCCACAGAATAAATGCTGTTGACATTAACAAAGTTGATTTAGATACTGAGAAATTATATTCATACAATTTAATAGAAGAAGAACAAATTTATTTTCAAAATTGAGAAAAGCGTACATTCCAATAGAATGTACGCTTTCTTTATACTTTCTTGCCGCTTACTATATAAATATCATCAGTTGATTTTTTATAAATATCCGTAATACCTGCCATAACAAATATTTTTTCTAAATCATCTTCACTCATAAGCCCATTAGATATTTTACTTGCATGAACGCTTTTATGGTGATTATCAAGGCTTTTTCTGCCCCTGTCGTGTGCAACGGTAACAGTACCGCCCGATTTTACGGCTTTTACAAGATTTTTAATTAAGGCTTTTGGATTTACAAAATGCGGAAATGCATTAAATACCATTATTGAGTCATATTTTTGATTAAAGCGGTAAGTTTCCGCATCATAGCAAATAAAATTTATATTATCATATTTTCTGAATTTATTTTCTGCAATTTCAATCATTTTACTTGATATATCAACACCTGTTACATCAGATACATTTCTTTTAATATAATAATCTATCATAACTCCGGTGCCGCAGGCAATATCAAGTACCGATTTACCGCTTTCTATTTGAGCCGCATCAAGTATTTGATTCATTTTATAATCATCTGTTTCCATTTCTTTATCCCACAATGATGAACGGCTGTCAAAAAATTCAATAACATCTTTTTTATTCATTTCTTATTCCTCACAAATTACATATCTTGACGGAATTAAATTTGCCTTTGTAAGTGTAGCATATACAACAGGAACTAATATGATTTGCATTATAATTCCCGGCAGGCAGGTAACAAAATATGCCGTTGCCCAAGAAGCAATAGTAATTTCACCGCGCGCAAATATTAAAGCTTTAACTATGCCGGCTATAACTCTGCCGATAACAAGTGCGCCTGCTAATGATATATATAAATCAAGTGCAGATTTTTTTGTATGTACAAATTTCATCAAAAGTGACGATATAAGCGCATAGCATGTGAGTTCAACCAGCATTGAAGGAAGCATTGCAACAGGCGGCATACCGGTAAGCACACTTGAAAGAAGTACACCTGAAATGCCACACACTGCCGCATATTGCGGCGCACAAATAAGACCGCATATCAGCACCGGTATGTGCATCGGGCAATATATTATTCCTGCTTGCGGTATACTGTGAAACGCCATTGGAAAAACAACGCAAAGTGCTATGCATACAGCAGTAATTATAGATTGTTTAACTATACTCATTTTACCTAATGTGTTAATTTTTAAATTATTATTTTTCATTTATTTTTCTCCTTTATATCCTCTTGCTTCAAGAGCAAGCGAAAGTTCATCGGCGCGTTTAAAAGCATTTATAAATATCGGCACAATCAGCGGAATTACACATTTTGCTTTTTTTAGCGGATTTCTTGATTCAAATTCAGCACCGCGTGCTGTTTGTGCTTTTTTTATATTTTGCGTTTCAATCAAAAGAGTAGGTACAAACTGAATTGAAACAGATAAAATTAAAGCTAAATTTTCTGTCGGAATTTTAAAAATTCTTAACGGCTTTAAATAAAAACTTATTGCTTTAGTTATTTCTATCGGGGAAGAAGTTGAAATGAAAAGCTTTGACCAAAGAATAACCAAAAGCACATTTAATACAATTATTGCACCCTGCCTGACACCGCCAAGTGTAATATTTATTTTCCAAAAGGATAATAACACCTTTCCTTGATTATAGAAAAGGGAATTCATACAGAAAATGATTAAATAAAATGACCACAAGTTCTTAACAGCTGATAAAAAGTATTTCAATTTTATTTTAGAAATTATGATTAAAAGTGACAGTACAGCAAAGTTGATTAAATACATTACAGCATTATTTGATATTACCGTAAAAGCCAAAGCTAATATTAAGCAAGGTATTTTATATTTTACATTTAATTTATGAATGGGGGAGTTAATATTTATGTAAGTCCCAGTTAAAATATTTTCCATTCTATTCTCCAAAACAAGTTATCAGTGAGTTAAGCAAATCATTATATTTAATTATATTATCCGGCATTTGAATATCATTTGCTTTAAGCAAATTTATAATATTTTTACTGCTGCAAGTACCGATATTAAGTTCATCGAGCATTTGCTGTTTGCCGAAAACTATATTCGGTAAATCATCAAGGACAATTTTCCCGTTATTCATAACAATAATTCTGTCGGCATATTCTGCCAAATAATCTAAATTGTGTGATATTATAATAATTGATGCACCTTGCTCTTTAAGTTTTAATAAAACTTTCATAAAACTTTCACGAGATGAATAATCAAGGCCGGCAATAGGCTCATCAAAAATTAAATATTTAGGCTTACATACCATTACACCGGCAATTGCAACTTTTCTTTTTTCTCCGCCCGATAGTGCTAAAGGTGATTTATCCCTTATTTCTTCAAAATCAAGGCCAAGCAGTTCTAAAACTTCTTTGGCTCTGGCACATTTTTCGCTATAACTTAAATTATATTGCTTTAAACCGAAAAATATATCTTTTTCCACGCTCTGCTCAAAAAGTTGCATTTCTGGAAACTGGAATACAATTCCAAGCTTTTTTCTTAAAATCTTTTTGTTAAACTTTTTTGCTGTAATATCATCATTATCAACAATTATTTTTCCTTTATCGGCTTTTAACAACCCTGCAATAAGCTGAACAAGGGTTGATTTTCCGCTTCCCGTATTACCGACTATTGCCAATATCTCGTTATCGTTTACTTTTAAATTTAAATCGTCAATAATCATCTCGGAATTATATGAAAAATATAAATTATCTATTTTAATCGGCATAATAATTCCACCAAGCTTTCATTGTTTAACGGGCATTTTGAAAGTTCAATTCCGTTATCTTTTAAATCATAATAAATCTTAACGCAGTAAGGAACACCTATTTCTGCTCTCTCAATAAGCGATGAATTTGAATAAATCTTTTCAGGTGAGCCTTGTGCTAATACTTCACCGTTTTTCATAACAACAATTCTATCGCAATCAACCGTTTCCTGAGCATACTGTGTTATGGCAATAATTGTAATATCCGTTTTTTTATGAAGTTTATTTAAAGTATTTAAAACACTTTTTCTTGAATTAGGTGAAAGCATTGTGGTCGCTTCATCAAGTATAATAATATCAGGGTTTACGCAAAGAATACCGGCAAGTGCAAGCCTTTGCTTTTGACCGCCGGAAAGCGAATATATATCCCTGTTTTCAAAATTTTCAAGCCCAACAAGTGATAACGCTTTGCTTATCGTACTGTCATCATAATCAATATTGTAATTTTTTAACGAAAACTCAATATCTTCCTTTACAACCGATGAAACAAATTGATTATTTGGATTTTGAAAAACCATACCGCATTTCTGCCTGATTTTATATATGTTTTTATTATTTTTACAGTCGAGTGTTGCAATTGTGATTTCACCGTGCTGTATATCAATCAAAGCGTTTAAATGTTTCACAAGGGTGCTTTTACCGCATCCGTTTTTACCGACTATTGATATATATTCACCTTTATTTATGTAAAGCGAAATATTTTTTAAAGTTTTAATTTCCTTTTGTGCAAACACATATGAATGGCTTAAATCATTTATGTCGATTATATTCATTTTTATACTCCAAAATAATATAATTTATTATACACTATATTATATGTTATGCTAAGCCCCACATGGGGATAAAAATGCAGAAAATAAAAGAAGCACCGAAAAATCGGTGCTTTTTATGCGAAATTATTAAGCTCTTTCAACCTTACCTGAGCGAAGACATCTTGTGCAAACGTTTACTCTTTTAGGAGAGCCGTTAACAATAGCCTTTACTTTTTTAATGTTTGGTTTCCAAGTTCTGTTTGATCTTCTGTGTGAGTGAGAAACCTTGATGCCGAAAGATACGTCTTTTCCGCAGTATTCACATTTTGCCATTTGCGAACACCTCCTTGTTAATTTAGAACGAAGATATATTATCACAATTGTAATCAAATTGCAAGCTTTTTTTTATTATTTTTTAATTTAGAACAAATATTTGCATATTTTTTATTTGCTATTGATTTTAATTGTTGAATTTAGTATAATATTAAAGAATTTTGTTAGGAGGTTATCTTATGGCAGCAGATAACAAAAAAGCGGCACTTGAAGCCGCTATGAAAAATATAGAAAAAAGATTTGGTGCCGGTGCAGTTATGCGCCTCGGCCAAAATTCAAGTCTTAAAGTTGACGCTATTTCAACAGGCTCACTTACACTTGACATTGCTACCGGAATCGGCGGTTTGCCAAGAGGTCGTATAGTTGAAATCTATGGCCCTGAATCAAGCGGTAAAACAACACTTGCACTTCACTGCATTGCAGAAGCACAAAAGCTTGGCGGTGACGCAGCATTTATTGATGCTGAACATGCACTTGATCCTGAATATGCGGCAAATCTCGGTGTAGATATTGATTCTTTAATCGTTGCACAGCCTGATTTTGGTGAACAGGCACTTGAAATTACAGAAAATCTTGTAAGCAGCGGTGCTGTTGATATTGTAGTAGTAGACTCGGTTGCGGCACTTGTACCTAAAAGTGAAATTGAGGGTGATATGGGTGACAGCCATGTAGGCCAACATGCAAGACTTATGTCACAAGCTTTAAGAATTCTTGCAGGTACTATTAACAAAACCAATTGCATAGTAATATTCATTAACCAGCTTCGTGAAAAAATCGGTGTTATGTACGGCAACCCTGAGGTTACAACAGGCGGCCGCGCACTTAAATTCTACTCATCAATGCGAATTGATGTAAGAAAAGTTGAGCAGCTCAAAGGTGCCGGAAACGAATTTATCGGTTCACGAACAAGAGCTAAAATTGTTAAAAACAAAGTTTCACCTCCGTTTAAGAGTGCTGAATTTGATATTATGTACGGCACAGGTATCAGCAAAGACGGTGAAATTCTTGATATGGCTGTTCAATACGATATTATACATAAAGGCGGCTCTTGGTTCTCATACGGTGACCGCAGGCTCGGTCAGGGCAGAGATAATGTAAAAGAAATTATTAAAAATGACCCTGAACTTGCAGAAGAGCTTGAAAAGAAGATTAAAGACACATTAGCCGAACAAGCTGAAAAAGCAAGGCAGGAACGCGCAGAAAAAGCCAAAGCAAACTCTGCAAAAGTTTCGGCACAAAAGCCTGAAAAGAAAATTACACGCGAAGAAGCTTTGGAAAAAATCAACATTATGGTTGAGGATGATGAGGACTGATGATTTTAACTCATCAAAAGGGCAGAGGTACAAAAGTTCATTTGTATCTTGACGGTGAATATGTTGCCACTACGGATGAAAACTGCTGGTTTGATAATTACATTTCAAACGCAACTGACATAAATGATGAGCAGTGGCAGCAGCTTCTTGCAAAAATAAATTATAAAAAAGCACTTAACAAATGTGCCGATTACCTTTCAAGACGCGATTATTCAGCTAAAGAAATAAAGACTAAACTGTTAAAGACAGTTGATGAAACAAGCGCACAAAAAGCTGTTGACAGGTATATCGAAGCCGGCTATATAAATGATGAAAAATATTGCCAAAGGCTTATTGAATATTTATTAAATGTAAAAAAGTTTTCACTTACCAATATTAAACAGGAGTGTTATAAACGCGGTATCAGCAGGGATATTGTTGATGAAAAACTTTCCAACTTTGAAATTGACAATGTAGCGACTTTAGTTGATTTGATAAAAAACAAATATGCAACTAAACTGCAAAAAGAAAACGGAAAAGAAAAAGTAATCGCGTCACTTCAAAGAAAAGGTTTTCGCTATTCAGACATCAAATCAGCATTTTACAGGATAGAATATTATGACGAATAAAGTAGGTATGATTTCACTTGGATGCCCTAAAAATCAGGTTGACGGTGAGATAATGCTTGAAAAATTAAATAAAAGCGGCTTTGAAATTGCGCAAAGCATTGAAGACAGCGATGTTATGATTATTAACACCTGCGGTTTTATTGAAGATGCAAAGCGTGAAGCAATTGAAACAATATTAGAAGTTGCCGAATACAAAAAAGCAGGAATTATAAGCGCAATTGTAGTAACCGGTTGCCTTGCCGAAAGGTATCAGGATGAAATTATAAAGGAAATTCCTGAAGTTGATTCCGTAATAGGTATCGGCGCAGATAACGACATTGTTAAAGTATGCCACAAGGCTCTGCTTGGTGTAAGAACAAGCTTTTACCCTGATAAAAAGTATTTACTTCTTGAAGGGGACAGAATGCTTTCAACACCAAAGCACTGGGCTTATTTAAAAATCAGTGACGGATGCGATAACAGATGCTCATACTGTGCAATTCCGCTTATTCGTGGCGGGTATATCGAACGCCCGATGGAAAGTATAATTCAAGAAGCACAAAAACTTGCAAACAAAGGTATTAAAGAACTTATAATTATCGCACAGGACACCACCAAATACGGATTAAAATTATATGGTGAATACAAACTTGCAAGTTTATTAAAAAAACTTGTTAGAATTGACGGTATAGAGTGGATTAGATTATATTACTGCTATCCTGACAGAGTTACAGACGAACTAATTGATGTAATAGCAAATGAGGAAAAAATTTGCCCTTACATTGATATTCCGCTTCAACATTGTAATAAAGATATTCTTAAATCAATGAACAGGTCAGGTTCGTACGAAGAATTAAAAGCGCTTTTGAATAAAATGAAAGCTAAAATTCCCGATTTCGCAATTCGTACAACTTTTATGGTTGGTTTTCCGAACGAAAGCGAAGAAAACTTTGAAGAACTTTGCAAATTTGTAAAAGAAATCAAGTTTGATAAAATGGGATGCTTTACTTATTCACCGGAAGAGGATACTCCTGCTTGCTCTTATGACAATCAAATAGATGAAGAAGTTAAAAAACGCCGCGCCGATATACTTATGGATATTCAATACTCTGTAACAGAAGAATTAAACCAAAACAGAGTAGGAAATACATATAAGGTTATAGTTGACAGTATTGAAGACGGAATGTATAACGGCAGAGCTTATTTTGATTCACCGGAAATTGACAGTGGAATTATGTTTAAAAGTGATGATAAATTAAACATAGGCGATTTTGTTAATGTAAAAATTACAGCTTGCGAAGGCTATGATTTGATTGGAGAAAAAGTATGAATTTACCAAATAAAATAACTGTTTTTAGATTTTGTTGTATTCCTTTATTGATGTTTTTTTCACTTGTAGAATTCAAATACCATTGGGTTGGCGCACTTCTTGTATATTTCATTGCCTGTATGAGTGATAAAGCAGATGGTATTATTGCAAGAAAACGTGGATTGGTTACAGATTTCGGAAAAGTCATGGATCCGCTTTCGGATAAAACTCTTGTATTTGCCGCGTACCTTGTATTTATAAATATGGGATGGCATACAGAACTTTGCATTTTACTTATGCTTGCAAGGGAATTCCTTGTTGCAGGAATCAGAATGCTTGCAGCAACAAACGGTGATGTTATTGCAGCAAATGCTTTTGGCAAATGCAAAACATTTTTGCAGATGTCAACTACCGGTATGACTTTCCTTTTACTTGCAATAGGCGAGGGGGCAGCAGATATTACCACATCTACACATTGGCTTAATGTTTACTGTGCAATTGCATTTTGGATTGTAAGTGTCATCACTGTTTTAAGCGGACTTATTTATGCTAAAGACGGCTGGTATTTAATAAAAACAAAATAAATGTTGCAAATTTATAAAAAATAGATATAATAGTAGTAGATAATAGTATTAAAAACTATGAAGCAGAGAAGTAAGCAGGTATGTTTATTCAGAGAAAAAACCATTTTGCTGTGAGGTTTTATAATCTAACTGCCCAAATGCACTGCCGAGTTACTCAAAGGAAATCAGTATTTTGAGTCGGTTTGCCGCGTTATAGGCATAAGCTGTATATATGCAGTTAAGTTATAAACAAGAGTGGAACCGCAGTAATTTATTGCCTCTGTCATAATGACAGGGGCATTTATTTTTATTGTTTTAGTTTATAAGGGAGATATATTTATATGTTTGACTCATTTAAAGAGGATGTTAAAAGCTTTATGGAGCATGACCCGGCAGCAAGAAGTCCTATCGAAATTGTGCTTCTTTATCCAGGGTTTAAAGCACTGCAGAGCCATAAGCGTGCTAAATGGTTTTTAGACCATAAAATGCCGTTTATTGCAAGATATATAAGCCAGCGCAGTGCGCACAAAACAGGAATTGAAATTCATCCCGGTGCTACAATCGGCAGGAGGGTATGTATTGACCACGGTAACGGTATTGTTATCGGCGAAACAACTGAAATAGGTGACGATGTTATGATTTACCAGGGTGTTACACTCGGCGGAACGGGTAAAGATGTCGGCAAGCGCCATCCCACTATTGAAAGCGGAGTAATGATAGGCTCGGGTGCTAAGGTCCTCGGCCCAATTACCATTGGCAGAAATGCAAAAGTTGCCGCCGGTGCAGTTGTGGTTAAAGATGTTGAACCTAATTGTACTGTTGTAGGTGTTCCGGGTGAGGTTGTTAGAATTGACGGTGAAAGAGTTGATGACCTCGACCAAATCAACATTCCTGACCCACTTATGAATTTAATTAAAGAAAATCAAGCTGAGATTAACAGCCTTAAAGAAGAAGTAAAAGAATTAAAGGAGAAGCTAAAATGAGAATTTTTAACACAATGACTCGTCAAAAAGAAGAATTCATACCAAATAACCCGGACGAAGTAAAAATTTATGCTTGCGGTCCTACTGTTTATAACTATATTCATATCGGTAATGCAAGGCCGCTTTGTGTTTTTGATGTATTAAGAAGATATTTAGAGTACAGGGGTTACAATGTAAAATTTGTGCAAAATTTTACTGATGTTGATGATAAAATTATCAAGCGTGCAAATGAAGAGGGTATAACTTTTGAGGAAGTTTCAAAAAAGTACATTAAAGAATTTTGGACTGATGCAAACGGTTTAAATTTCAAAAAAGCATCTGTTCACCCAAAAGCAACGGAAAATATTGATGAAATTATCAATATTATTAAAACGCTTGAAGAAAAAGGATATGCATACGCCGTTGACGGTGATGTATATTTCAGAACTCTTAAATTTAAAGAATACGGTAAACTCAGCCACCAGCCTATCGAAGATTTGCAATCAGGCGCAAGAATTGCAATTGGTGAAAAGAAAGAAAATCCTCTTGATTTTGCACTTTGGAAAGCCGCAAAAGAGGGTGAACCTTATTGGGATTCTCCTTGGGGCAAAGGCAGACCTGGCTGGCATATTGAATGTTCTGCAATGAATAAAAGATTTTTAGGCGACACAATTGACATTCACTGCGGCGGTCAAGACCTTATTTTCCCACACCACGAAAACGAAATAGCACAAAGCGAATGTGCTAACGGCTGCACATTTTCAAAATATTGGATGCATAACGGCTATATCAATGTTGATAATGTAAAAATGAGTAAATCTCTCGGTAACTTCAAAACAGTTCGTGAAATTGCAAATGTTTACGGATATGAAGTAATCCGATATTTCCTTATTTCATCACATTACCGTTCACCTATCAATTACAGCCTTGAAATCATTGAACAGTGCAAGAGTGCGCTTGAAAGGCTTTATACTTGCCGAGAGAGCCTTGATTTTGCCCTTAAAAACGCGAAAGACATTCCGGACGATGAAGAACTTATCAAAAAACTTAACAGCCACAGAGAGCAGTTTATAACCGCAATGGATGATGACCTTAATACAGCAGACGGTGTTGCCGCTGTGTTTGAACTTGTTAAGGATATTAACACATCAATTCTTGATAAAGAAGTATCAAAAAATGTTTGCCAAACAGCCGCTGCTGTTTTTGATGAATTATGTGATGTTCTCGGCATTCTTTACAATAGAAAAAACAACGATGTTGATTCAGACATTGAAGCACTTATTGAAGAACGCCAGCAGGCAAGAGCAAATAAGGACTGGGCGACAGCAGACAGAATTCGTGATGAACTCAAAGCAAAAGGTATTATCTTAAAAGATACACCGCAGGGTGTTACTTGGACTAAAGAATAATATAAATAAAGAGCAGGAACTTTTGTTTTCCTGCTCTTTTTAAAACAATAGGAGTAATTATGGTAGATAAAAGAAGATTTAAGGATGTCGAAGTATCGCTTTTAGGCTTAGGGACTATGCGACTTCCGTGTGAAACCGAGCAAAAAAGAGAGTCAAACCCGAATATTGATTATGAAAAGGCTCAAAAGCTCGTTGACTTAGCTTATAAAAACGGCGTTAATTATTATGATACCGCATATATGTATCACTGCGGTAAAAGCGAAAAGTTCATAGGCCATGCGTTAAAAAAATATCCGCGAAATACATATTTCATTGCCGATAAACTTCCTATTTGGATGTGCGATACTAAAGAGGATATGAAGCGTGTGTTTGACGAACAGCTTGAGCGAACCGGTATGGATTATTTTGATTTCTATCTTCTTCATTCACTTGATAAAGAAAATTTTGAAAAATGCGAAAAATTCGACGCTTATGATTTTTTAAAGAAAATGCAAAAAGAGGGTAAGATTAAATATATCGGTTTTTCATTTCACGGAACAGTTGATGATTTAAGGCATATAGTTTCGGCTCACGATTGGGATTTTGCACAAATTCAAATGAACTATCTTGATTGGGAAAACCAAAATGCAAAGATGCAATACCAAATACTTGAAGATGCAGACATTCCTACAATTGTAATGGAGCCTGTAAGGGGCGGTAAGCTAGCTTTAGTTAATAACGAGATAAAAGATATGTTTAAAAGCAAAAAGCCGAATATGAGCGTAGCATCCTGGGCTATGGGCTTTGTTGCAAGCCATAAAAGTATAATTACAATTTTAAGCGGAATGAACAGCGAGCAACAGATGCTTGATAATCTGTCAACTTTAACCGATTTCAAAGCATTTGGTGATGATGAATATTCAATTTGCTTTAAAGCGGCATCAATACTTAATAAAAGTGAGGTTATAGGATGTACCGGCTGTGACTATTGCCAGCCTTGTCCTAAAGGTATAAAAATAAGTTCCTTTTTTTCACTTTATAACAGTGTTGTTTCAGGTGATGTTAACATTCAGCAGGGTAGAGAAGTATATGATTCATTTGCTGTTAATCCTACCGCTTGCGCTTGGTGCAATAAATGCAAAAATCATTGCCCGCAGTCTATAAGCGTGCCTGATATATTAGAGGGTAAGGTAGTCAAACTTTTTATGCAGTGAATTGATTATCGCTAAATTCAAAACAACTTTATATTGTTTATATCGCAATATGTATTGCTAATATCTTAATGTTATGTTAATATTTACTTAATGAATATATTAGGGGAAGTTTGTATGAAAAAAAGACTGAGCATTTTACTGTCACTTGTAATTGTTTTATCTATATGTGCACCGATTACAAGCGTTATGGCAGAAGAAGCAAGAAAGCAAAGTGTATTAAAAACAGGCAAAGAAATTGCCGCACTGTGCAATAAATATGACAATTACAATGAATTAGACAGTACAGATGAACAAACTATCAATACAAGATTGATAGTTAAGTCCGATGATAAAATTGAAGAATATGATGCTATCGACAGTGTTTATGGTTTTGGTTATGCCTTTTTGCAGTATGCAGATGATGAATCAGCAGAATTTGCGAAAACACAATATGAAAATGCAGGTTATACAGCAGATTATGATAGTGTTATTACCACTTCTTCTACCTCTATAGGTTCCAGTGGTAACTGGAGTGATGAATGGGCATACGAAGAAACGGATGCAGTTTCTGCTCTTGATTATTATAAATCAAAAATTAAGCCGAATATAAATATTGCCATATTGGATAGTGGAATAAATTATAACCATGAACTTTTTAAAAACAGAGTTGTTCGTACAAATGCAGATTTTGCTACAGGTACTGATGACGAAATGGATAAATATGGTCATGGAACAAATGTTGCCGGTGCAATTGCTAAAAGTACACCAAGCAATGTTAAATTGTCCTGCTACAAGATTCATAACCAAAATGGTGAAGGAACTTCAGCAATGGCTTTAGCTGCTTTTGAATATATAAAACAACTTTCAAATAAGCCTGATATAATCAACTGTTCATTTGTAACCCGTTCAGGTCTTGGCACTGTAGTGGATGAACTCGTTGATATGGGCATAACTGTTGTTGCCGGTGCCGGAAATGAGGGCAAAGAAGTGTATCAACAGCCAGCAATATTTGACAGTGCTATAACTGTTGCAGCAACAAATAGATATGGGAGTGCGTGTGGATTTTCAAATTACGGTTCTTGTGTTGATATTGCTGCACCGGGAGATTATGTTTACACAGCAGACATGAGTAGTAATACTGCATATGAATTTGCCAGTGGCACATCACTTGCTACACCACTCGTATCAGCAGCTGCCGCTTATGTACTTATGGAAAACAGAAAATACACACCCGAACAGGTAAAACAGGAGCTTATTGCAACGGCAACACCATTCAAAAAAAGTTCCTGTTATTATGGCCGCTATGGTGCGGGTATCGTAAACTTTTCAAATATCATAAACGGCACAAGATGTAAAGATGTTACAGCCAATTATATAAGCGGAGCATACCGAGACAATATAAGCGTTGAATTAAAATGTGCAAATTCACTTGTGGATATTTACTACACAACAGACGGCACATTGCCGACAGAAATAAACGGTACAAAATATACTGCACCTATTGATGTTACGGATTCCACAAGAATTATTGCCGCAGCTTTTGCAAGAGCAGGCTCTCCTTTCCACAGTAAATTCACTTATCTTGATTACTACATTTTAGAAGATGGCGAAAGTGAATTTGTAATTAACAACGATGGCATTATTAAAGCATATCTTGGCAATGAAGCAAATATTGTTGTTCCTGATGTAGTAAACGGAAAAGAGCCAAGAAAAATAGGTCCGCAAGTATTCAGCAACAGCAATATTGAAACCATCACTTTGCCGGATACAATTGAAAGCATCGGTGATGATGCTTTCAGCAATACAAATCTGAAATCAGTGACTGCAAACAATCTTTGTTTCTTAAATAAAAAATGTTTCTATAATTGTAATCAGCTTTCCGATATTGATTTATCAAAAGTGAAAGAAATAGGCAGTGAGGCTCTTTACGGCTGTAAATCATTACCAAAACAACCTGATTTTTCATCAGTAGATTGGGTTGCTGAAAAAGGATTAGCAGGAACATATTTCAGCACAATACATCTTCCTAATTGCACAAGAGCAGATGATAATGCATTTGACGGCTGCACAGCTGAAGAAATTATTATGAATAAAGCAACATCCATTGGTGCTCAGGCATTTTATAACTGCAGTAATTTGAAAACGCTGTATATTCCGAACGCAACAGGACTTGCCAATGATAATTTTAATGGTTGTACTAATATAAAGTTAATTTTTGCACCTAAAATAAAATCTTTAAGACTTTCCATTCCGAGCAACGTGACTATATATGCTTATAGGCTTACAAGTGCAAGTTTGCCACAAGAATATTTAGAATATAAATATACTATTATAAGCCCTGAATATGAACCTTGGATGAATAATATACCTGATAAATATCAAAGCTCAGTAACACATATAATCAGTGATGAATTCGGCAAGAGTAATGGCGGACAAATAAGAGCACGAGATAAAGGATTGCGTTTCGGATTTGAATTTAATGAAAATAGTATTGGCTTTGATTTCAGAAAGTATGCCGAAAATATCGATTATGGTTTTGTCTACACATACAAATCTCTAAACGGATTAAATGATTTCCAAAAAAATAATTCCTTGAGAGCAAATGACAGTACTGTCTATACAAAATCTGCAAATAAAAGAAATGTTGAAGGAACTGTTTCAACATATAACGCAGTATTTACAGGAATAACAAAGGATTATTACAATAACGAAATCACTGCAAGAGCCTATGTTTGTATTGACGGAATGTACTTTTATTCGCCTGTCATTACACGAAGCTACAGCAGTGCTTCAAGTGCTGATGATTATGTTGGAATTGAAGAAGCTGATAACGATATAGTATTTGTTCATGAGCATTCGTTTGTAAAGTCCTTAATTGCACCGAAATGTGAAGAAAAGGGCTATACACTGTATAAATGTGCAAAATGCAATGAAAGCTATACTGAAAATTATATCGACGCATTAGGTCATAATTATAAATTTGTAAGTGCAGATAATTCCGAGCTTACTTATAAATGCTCCGATTGCGATTCTACTGTAACTAAAACAAAAAGCGAATTACCTATATTTATTGATTATGTAAATACTAAGGTAGTGCGAGGTAATGACAATATGTATCTTGATTTGAATAATGACGGATATATAAATGCAAAGGACTATGCATTACTTAATAAAATTTAAAATTAAAAATAGGCATAACAAAACCCTCCTGAATCAATCAGGAGGGTTAGTTTTATTTTTCTATATGAAGTATTTTTTCGGCTTTTTCAACCTCTTCTTTTGTAGGCGGCTTATAGCCTTCAAGAGGATATTTGATACCGAGGTTTTCCCATTTAAAAATACCTAAGGTGTGGTAGGGAAGTATTTCAACCTTTTTAACCGTTTTAAGTGATGAAATAAAGTCGTACAAATTATTAAGTTCTTTATCATCATTAGTTAAATTAGGTACAAGAACACGCCTAATCCACATATCCTTGCCAATATCCGATAGGTACTTAGCCATATCAAGTATATTTTCATTAGTTCTGCCTGTAAGCTCTTTATGCTTTTCAGTATCAGTTTGCTTTAAATCAAGCATAACAAGATCAGTATACTTCATAAGCTCATTGAATTTGGAGAAGAAAGGCTCTTCTCTTGTAAAAGCAGAGCCGGAGGAGTCAAGCGTGGTGTGAACACCTTTTTCTTTTGCAAGCTTGAAAAATTCAGTTACAAAATCAATTTGAAGGAGAGGTTCACCGCCGCTTACTGTAATACCGCCGTTTGGCTTTCCGTTTTTTCTCCAATAATTCTTATACTTATAAGCTTTGCTAAATGCATCCTTTGCCGAAACGGTAAACTTCGCATCATCAAAGCTCCAAGTTTCAGGGTTGTGGCAATATTTGCAACGCATATTGCAACCTTGCAAAAAAAGTACATATCTGACACCCGGTCCGTCAACAAGACCAAAAGTTTCAATGCTGTGAATTTTACCGTCCAATTTCAACAAATCCTTTATAAGTTAATAATTACATTCTGTCGTGGCAGGTTCTTGAGATAACATCCATCTGCTGTTCCTTAGTAAGGTCAATGAACTTAACAGCATAACCTGATACACGAATTGTAAAGTTTTGATATTCTTCTTTTTCAGGATGTTCCATAGCATCGATAAGCTTTTCAGTACCGAATACGTTTACGTTAAGGTGATGAGCACCCTGGTCAAAGTAACCATCCATAACCTGAACAAGATTGTTAATCTTTTCTTCTTCTGAATGACCGAGAGCACCCGGGTTGATTGTCTGAGTATTTGAAATACCGTCAAGAGCCCATTCGTATGGAAGCTTTGCTACTGAGTTAAGAGAAGCAAGAAGACCGCTCTGTTCTGCACCGTATGATGGGTTAGCACCAGGTGAAAGAGGAGCGCCTGCCTTACGACCGTCCGGCATTGTACCTGTTGCCTTACCGTATACAACATTTGATGTGATAGTAAGGATAGAAGTTGTCGGCTCTGAATCACGGTATGTGTGATGCTTCTTAATCTTGTCAAGGAAAGTCTTGAGAAGCCATACAGCGATTTCGTCAGCTCTGTCATCATCGTTACCGTAACGAGGGAAGTCGCCTTCTGTTTCGTAATCAACAACAACACCGTCTTCGTTTCTGATTGTCTTAACTTTAGCGTACTTAATAGCACTGAGTGAGTCAACAACGTGAGAGAAACCTGCAATACCTGTTGCAAATGTTCTTCTTACATCTGTATCAATAAGTGCCATTTCAGCAGCTTCATAATAATACTTATCATGCATAAACTGAATGAGGTTAAGAACATTAACATAAAGACCTGCGAGCCAATCCATCATTCTGTCATATGCTTCGATTACTTCGTCATAATCGAGGTATTCTGATGTAATAGGTCTGTACTTAGGACCAACCTGATCAAATGTCTTAGCGTCAACACCACCGTTGATAGCGTAAAGAAGGCACTTAGCAAGGTTAGCTCTTGCGCCGAAGAACTGCATTTCTTTACCTGTCTGTGTAGCTGATACGCAGCAGCAAATTGAGTAGTCATCGCCCCATACCGGCTTCATAACATCATCGTTTTCATACTGAATTGAACTTGTTCTGATAGAAATATCAGCAGCATACTTCTTAAATGTGTCAGGAAGTGCTGATGAATAAAGAACTGTAAGGTTTGGTTCAGGTGAAGGGCCCATATTTTCAAGAGTATGAAGGAATCTAAAGTCATTCTTTGTAACCATTGAACGACCGTCAACGCCGATACCTGCAACTTCAAGAGTAGCCCAAACAGGGTCACCGGAGAAGAGCTGATTGTATGATGGGATTCTTGCAAACTTAACCATTCTGAATTTCATTACAAGATGATCTATAAGTTCCTGAGCTTCAGCTTCGGTAATTTTACCGGCTTCAAGGTCTCTTTGAATATAAATATCAAGGAAAGTTGAAATTCTGCCGACACTCATTGCAGCACCGTTTTGAGTTTTGATAGCAGCAAGGTAACCGAAGTATAACCACTGAACTGCTTCTTTAGCGTCTTTAGCAGGCTTAGAAATATCAAAGCCATAGCTTTCAGCCATCTTCTTCATTTGAGCAAGTGCCTTATACTGCATTGTGATTTCTTCTCTGAGACGGATAACATCGTCAGTCATAGTACCGTCACCGCAGTTAGCAAAGTCATGCTTCTTTTCTTCCATAAGGAAGTCGATACCGTAAAGAGCAACTCTTCTGTAATCGCCTACAATACGACCACGGCCGTAAGTGTCAGGAAGACCTGTGATAATCTTATTGTGACGAGCCTTAAGCATTTCAGGAGTGTAAGCATCAAATACGCCCTGATTATGAGTCTTGCAATAATCAGTAAAAATCTTATGAAGTTCAGGATCAGGCTCATAACCGTATGTTGAGCAAGCCTGTTCAGCCATCTTAATACCGCCGAATGGCATAAATGCTCTCTTAAGAGGCTTGTCTGTCTGTAAACCTACTACTTTTTCTAAGTCCTTATCAGCTTCGCTGATGTAACCCGGACCGTAAGCGGTGATACCTGAAACTACCTTTGTTTCCATATCAAGTACGCCGCCCTTAGCACGCTCTTCCTTCTGAAGACCCTGAAGAATACCCCAAAGCTTGTTTGTAGCATCAGTAGGACCTGCAAGGAAAGATTCGTCGCCGTCATAGACTGTGTAGTTCTTCTGAATGAAGTCACGAACATTAACTTCTTCTTTCCAGAGAGAGCCTTCAAAGCCTTCCCATTGTTCGAAATCTACCATGATTATTCCTCCTTAATAGAATAATTTATTATTTAATGGATTTTTTCTTTTCCGTTAATGAATTTTAACATAATAATTATAATAATAGTAATATAAATTTTTGAATATAACATATCAATTATGATATGTTATTATCGACATATGTCAATTATTGGATACTTTGTTAAATTTGTATCATATATTTGTTAAATAAAAAATTATTTTAGTATAATATTTGGAAACAGGCACAATAATCAATTATTGTCTATTAAATATTTACAGTTTATTCATATTTATTTTTATAAAAAACGGTAAAAATACAGATTTAATCTGCATTTTCACCGTTTTCAAGTGCATATTTAATTTCAAATATATTTTCAATGAAATTCTTTTCAAATTCGGAAAGAGAATAATTTTTAGGATAAATAAGAATATCAACAAAAGATTGCTTATTATCAATACATTTTTTCATTATGAGTTTATGATTATCAAGCAGTGTCTGCGGAATAGGGGTTACCCACATATATGTTTTTGCAAGGCGGGATAAAATATCAAATTGGCTGCCTCTTTCCTGTATTAAAATCTTGCTGGATGAATCATATGAAGGAGTGAGTTTCTTTATTTCTTCTTTAGATATAAACGGAACGTACTCATCATCGTGCAATAATACGGAATATTCTTTTAAATCATTAAAGCAAAGTTTGTCTTTGCCGGCAAGCGGATGATTTTTTGAAAATACAACATTGTAATTAAAATTCCATATTTCCTTAAACTGCATTTGCTTTGAAGTAAGCATCTTTTTATATTTTGCTTCTAAATCTGCCGGAACTCTGATAATACCAAGATTGTAACCGTTCATCATTACATCATTTAAAATATCTGTATTATTACACTCCTTAAATGAAATATTAAATTTATTATTGTCAAAACATTTAATGGTATCACAAAAAGCAACAGAAATATACGAAGAGCGCGGAACAGCAAGTTTAACATTTATTTTTTCTTTATCATTATTATATAGAAAATGATTTAAATCATTAGTCTTTTTAATAATTTCCTCGGCTTTTTCAACAACCTTTTTGCCGTTATCGGTTAAAGTAACACCTTGGGAATTTCTTATAAATAATGTTACGCCGTATTCTTTTTCAAATTCAATTACCGTGCGGCTTAAATTAGGCTGATTCATATATAGATTTTCCGCCGCTTTTGTAATTGAACCTACTCTTGCTATTTCCACAATACAGCGAAGCTGCTGAATATTCATATTCCATTCACCACCATAATATATTATATATATTAAAACATATTTATATAAAAAAAACAAGACAAACCTTTAGAAGTTTGTCTTGCTATAACTTAATCAATAAGTTCTTTCATATCATAAAGACCGGCACCCTTGCCGTTCATATAAACCGCAGCATTAACAGCACCGACAGCAAAAATTTCCTTGCTTCTTGCTGAATGTGAGAGGGTAATTATTTCATCCCTGCCTGCAAATATAATTTCGTGTTCACCGACTATTGTGCCGCCTCTTACAGCGTGAATACCGATTTCATTTTTAGTACGCTTTTCACGCTTTGAATGGCGGTCATATTCATACTTCATAGGCTTTTCAATTTCCTCACACATTGCATCTGCAAGCATAAGTGCGGTGCCGCTCGGTGCATCAATTTTTTGATTATGATGTTTTTCTACAATTTCAATATCAAAATCATCACCAAGCACTTCAACTGCTTTTTTAGCAAGATTAGCAAGAAGATTAACACCCATACTCATATTGTATGTAAAGAAAATAGGTGTTGTTTTTGATGCTTGGGCAATCTGCTTCTTCTGCTCATCACTGTAACCCGTTGTTGCAATAACAAGTGGGGTAGAGGTCTTTTCAGAATAAGAAAGTAAATCATTAAGAAGTACAGGATTTGAAAAATCAATAATCGCATCTGCACTTTCTTTAATATCATTTATGCTTGAATAAATAGGAAAAGCACCGTTATCATCAGTATTAAGGTCAACACCTGCAACGATTTCGCAATCATCACGATTTTCAACAATACTTTTAATAACTTTTCCCATTTTTCCGTTAGCACCGGTAATAATTAGCTTAGTCATTTTTAACTTCCTTAATAATTATTATTTTACTAATCCGTATTCTTCCATTGTTTCTTTAACATACTTCTTGTTAGCTTCATCCATTTCAACAAGAGGAAGTCTTAATGGGCCTGCGTTAAAACCGATAAGACTTACTGCTTCTTTAACAGGAATCGGATTAACATCAACAAACATTGCCTTGGCAAGCTTTTCATACTTATCCATAAGTTCCTTTGATGCCGGCTTGTCACCATCTAAATATTTGGCAACAATATCATGTGTTTCTTTTGGTGCAATGTTAGAAAGAACGCTGATTACACCTTTACCGCCGCGCTCAAGAATATCATAAATTTGGTCGTCATTACCGCTCCAAATATTAAGTTCGTCACCGCAAAGTTCATGAATCTTTGCTACTTGGTTAAGGTCACCTGATGCTTCCTTAATACCGTTAACTCTCGGAAGCTTTGCAAGCTCGGCTGCTGTTTCCGGCTTAATATTAACGCCTGTTCTTGAAGGAACATTGTAAAGAATGATAGGAAGATCTGTTGCATCGTGAATAGCTGTATAGTGAGCTATAAGACCTCTCTGGCTTGTTTTATTATAGTACGGAGTAACGAGTAAAAGCGCATCAGCACCGTTTTTACAAGCTTCGCGGCTGATTTCAATAGCACAAGCTGTGCTGTTTGAGCCGGTACCTGCAATAACAGGAACTCTGTGATTTACATATTCAACGCACCATCTGATACATTCATTATGCTCAACTACTTTGAGTGTTGAGCTTTCACCGGTGGTACCGCATACTACAATAGCATCAGTACCGTTTTCAATTTGAAAGTCGATAAACTTTGCAAATTCATCATAATTAACAGTGCCGTCTTCGTTCATTGGTGTAATGATAGCAACTGCTGCACCTGTAAATATAGGATTCTTCATAATGATTATCTCCTTAAAATATACAAATTATATTGTTTAGTCAAAATAACCTTCAGCAGCAAGAAGTTCACCAAGAAGAACTGCGCCGCCTGCTGCACCGCGAAGTGTGTTATGAGAAAGGCATACGAATTTATAATCGTACTGTGTATCTTCTCTGAGTCTGCCGATTGAAACAGCCATACCGTTTTCAAGCATTCTTTCAGAATGGATTTGAGGGCGGTCAGGTTCTGTGAAATAATGAAGGAATTGCTTTGGAGCTGACGGAAGTTCAAGCTCTTGCGCTCTGCCTGCATAATTTTCCCAAATTTCAATCATCTCTTCCTTTGTAGGCTTCTTATCTTCAAACTCAACAAAAACAGCACCGAGGTGACCGTTTGAAACAGGAACACGAATGCATTGAGCTGTAAAAGCAGGTGAATCAGCTGAAACAATTTCATCGCCTACAATTTTACCCATAAGCTTGAGAGGTTCCTTTTCACTCTTTTCTTCTTCACCGCCAATGTAAGGAATAACATTATCAATCATTTCAGGCCAAGTTTCAAATGTTTTACCTGCACCGGAAATTGCCTGATAAGTACATACAAGAACTTTCTTAATTGGGAACTTATCTTTAAGAGGGAAAAGAGCCGGAACATATGACTGAAGTGAGCAATTAGATTTAACTGCAATAAATCCTCGCTTTGTACCAAGTCTTTTTCTTTGTGAAGGAATAATATTTATATGCTCTGCATTCAGCTCAGGAACTACCATAGGAACATCAGATGTAAATCTATGTGCGCTGTTATTTGAAACAACAGGGCATTCGTGCTTAGCATATTCTTCTTCAAGTGCTTTAATTTCATCTTTTTTCATATCAACTGCACAGAAAACGAAATCAACCTGTGAAGTGATTTTATCAATATCATTTGTTGCGTCCATAACAACAATGTTTTTCATATTTTCAGGAATAGGTTTATCCATACACCATTTTTTACCGACAGCTTCTTCATAAGTTTTTCCTGCACTTCTTGATGATGCTGCAAGGCAAACAACATTAAACCAAGGATGGTTTTCAAGTAATGTTGCAAATCTTTGACCTACCATACCGGTTGCGCCGACAATGCCGACATTGTACTTTTTACTCATAGTTTGTAATCTCCTTAAAAAATAACTTGTAAAACAAGATAATATGCAATATAATACTTGTTGACGGTTTCGCACACCTGAGCTTTGAGCGTGTACCGTACTTATTTGTTATAATAACACTTATTATATATATATGTCAATCAAAATTTACGGAGAATATGATGAAAACTTCAGACTTTTATTATGATTTGCCACAGGAACTTATTGCTCAAACCCCGATTGAGCCGAGAAATGCATCAAGGCTTATGCTTTTAGATAAGAAAACAGGTGAAATTGAGCATAAAATTTTTAAAGATTTAACTGATTATTTGGTACCCGGTGATTGTTTAATACTTAATGATACAAGAGTCATACCTGCAAGAATTTTCGGTGTAAAAAAAGAAACAGGTGCTGTTGTTGAATTTTTGCTCTTAAAACAACATGAAAATCTTGTATGGGAATGCCTTTGCAAACCCGGAAAAAAAGCAAAAATCGGTACAGAATTTGTTTTTGGCGATGGAAAGCTTGAATGCAAGGTTATTGATGTACTTGAAGACGGAAACAGAATAATCAAATTTGACTGCGACGCTAATATTTATGCCGTGTTAGATGAAATAGGTCAAATGCCGCTTCCACCATATATTAAGGAAAAGCTTAATGATAAAGAAAGATACCAAACAGTTTACAGCGAGCATTTGGGTTCAGCCGCAGCTCCGACTGCCGGTTTGCATTTTACCAAAGAAATGCTTGAAGAAATTAAAGCAAAAGGTATAAATATCGGATATGTAACACTTCATGTAGGACTTGGCACTTTCAGGCCCGTTAAAGTTGATGATGTCACAAAACATACTATGCATACAGAACATTATATTATGCCACAGGAAACTGCTGATTTAATTAACGAAACCAAAAAAAACGGGGGCAGGGTTATATCGGTAGGAACAACAAGTTGCAGAACATTAGAATCAGTTGCAACTAAAAACGGATGCATTTGTGCAGATGAAGATGATACAAGCATATTTATATATCCGGGTTACGAATTCAAATGTATGGATGCACTTATTACAAACTTCCATTTGCCTGAAAGCACGCTTATAATGCTTGTTTCTGCATTTGCCGGTTTTGACAATATTATGAATGCATATAACACCGCAGTAAAAGAAAAATACAGATTTTTCAGTTTCGGCGACGCAATGTTTATTCACTGATTATTTATTTTGAGAGGAAATTATGGCTAAATATACATTATTAAAACAAGAGGGAACAGCAAGAAGGGGACAGTTTGAAACTGTTCACGGAACTGTGCAAACACCTGCTTTTATGAATGTTGCTACTTCAGCGGCAATAAAAGGCGGACTTTCAACAGATGATTTAAAAAATATCGGCTGTCAGGTAATGCTTTGCAATACATACCACCTTCATGTTCGCCCCGGTGACGACCTTGTATACGATATGGGCGGCTTGCACAAATTTACTAATTGGGACAAACCAATTTTAACCGATAGTGGCGGATTCCAAGTATTCAGCCTTGCAAAACTTAACAAAATCAGCGAAGATGGTGTGGTTTTTAATTCACATGTTGACGGTAGAAAAATATTTATGGGACCTGAACAAAGTATGCAAATACAGTCACATTTAGGTTCTACCATTGCAATGGCTTTTGATGAATGTGTAAAAAATCCTGCAACTTTAAAATATGCAAAAGAAGCTTGCGAGCGTACACTTCGCTGGCTTGAACGCTGTAAAAATGAAATGGACAGGCTTAATTCATTGGAAACAACAATAAATAAAAATCAACTTCTTTTCGGCATAAACCAAGGATGCACATACGATGAATTAAGAATTTCACATATGAAAGAAATTGCAAAAATGGATTTAGACGGTTATGCAATCGGTGGTCTTGCAGTCGGCGAACCAAAAGAAGATATGTATCGTATTATTTCCGCAGTTGAACCATATGCACCTAAAGATAAACCAAGGTATCTTATGGGTGTAGGTACGCCGGGTAATATACTTGAAGGTGTAAGCAGGGGCGTTGATTTATTTGACTGTGTAATGCCATCAAGAAATGCTCGCCATGGTCATTTGTTTACTAAAAAAGGCATAATCAACATAAACAACGCAAAATATGAGCGTGATGATAAACCAATTGATGAAGAATGCAATTGCCCTGCCTGCCAAAAACATTCAAGAGCTTATATCCGCCATTTATTTAAAAGTAATGAAATCTTGGGTATGCGCCTTGCAGTTATTCACAATCTGCATTTTTATAATAATTTAATGCAGGAAATAAGGGATAATTTGGATAACGGCACATTTGAAGATTATAAAAATGAATTTTGTGTTAAACTTGATACAAGAATTTAGAAAAGTCTTGCAAAATGTATAAATTTAATTTATAATATCACTTATCATATTATTGGAGGAAACTATTTTTATGGAATCTATTTTATTGTTCGCACAAAATGCAACATCTAATACTGCTAATCAGAAATCAAGCAGCATTCAAATGATTGTAATGATGGTTATTTTATTTGCTGTCATGTATTTTCTTATGATTCGCCCACAAAAGAAGCGTCAAAAGGAAGAGCAGGAAATGAGAAATGCTCTTGAAATCGGCGATGAGATTGTTACAATCGGCGGTATTGTTGGCCGTGTTGTTACAATTCGTGAAAACGACCTTATCATTGAAACCGGTGCTGACAGAAACAAAATGAAAATTGAACGATGGGCAATTAACACAAACAAAACCAAAAATGAGCAGCGTCAAAAAGAAATTGAAGCTGCAAGAGAAGCTGCAAAAGAAAAGAAAGCTTCAAAAAAGTCAGATAAAAAAGACGAATCTGATAAAGCTGACAAAAACGAAAAATAATTTTGTTCTAAAAAAACAACCCCTTGAATAGTAATTATTCAGGGGGTTTTATTATGCCTAAAATCAGTAATTTAAACGCAAAAAGCATAATTATTAAATTTGTTTTAAAATCTATAATTTTAACAGCTTTATCAATTAGCGCTTTATCATTTATTTTTTCTTTTGCTGTATTAAAATTTGATTTAGACTTAATTATATGTAAATATTGCGGCTATGTTACTTGTGCTTTTTCGTCATTTATTGTGCCAACACTATGCTTAAAAGGGTTTAAGCATAACATTTCAGCACTGTCTTTCGCTTCGATTATACCAATAGTAATATTTTCTATTGCGAATTATGCATTTAAAAACAAAGATTTTGTTCAGTTGTTCATATCGCTTGCAATAATAGTTTCCGTTTCATTTATTGCTTCCGTTATATCGGCAGGGAAGAGGAAATAAAATATGAATGATATACCTTTGGAATTAAAAAAAGAATTCAATTTAGAAAACAGCGAAGACGAAAAGAAAATAGATTTTGAAAAAATAATCATTGATAATAAAACAATAATTTATTCAACTGTGTTGTATTCCTGCGCGCTTGCAATCGGCTCTGTAATATATCGTCTTTTGCAAAGCAATTCATTTGATAAACTCTTTCAAGCTAAAAACACAACTGTAAGCCAATTGTTTTGCGAAAATATTTGTAATTATATGTCGCTTTTTTTAATTACGGTTTTTCTTGCATTTTGCCTTATCGGATACGGAATAGTTAACATAATTCCTTTTATATTAGGCTTACAAACAGGTATAAGCACAGCTTATTATTACATGAATTTTCAAACAAAAGGCGTAGGATATGCAATAATATTGATTGCTCCTTTTTCAGCACTATTTTTAACAATACTTATGTTCACTATAAAAACAAGCAGTAATGTATCAAAAGAAATAGTCAGCATAACTAAAAAAGAAAGTGTATCAAAAATTGATTTTAAGCCAAGCATAAAAGAATTTTTAATATATGGTTTAGCAATTATCGTATGTTCCGGGGTATCGGCAGTATTAGAAACTTTACTCAAAAGCATTATTACCATTTAGGCTTTTCATTTGACAATGGGTTTGAATCAACTGCTTTTTTAGTTGCGTCATCACTTATATGAGTATATATTTCCGTTGTACTCAAATTTTCATGGCCGAGTATTTCTTTTAATAATAACACATCTACATTACCGTATTGGTACATTAAAGTTGCAGCAGTATGCCTGAGCTTATGTACAGATAAACCTCTGTCGCCAAGTCCGGCTTTTTTAATATATGTTTCAACAATATGCTGAACACTTCTGTTACTTATTCTTTGATTTCTCGAACTTAAAAACAAAGCTCTGTCTTTAACTTTGTCATGCGGCCTAACTTTCAAATATGCTGTTATAGCGTTGATGCAAGCCTGGTTAAGATATACTGTTCGCTCCTTATTTCCTTTACCGGTAATAACGATAGTGCCGTCTGTTTTTATATCGTTATAATCTATTGAAACAAGTTCGCTCAGTCGCATACCGCAATTTAAAAATAAAGTAATAATTGCGTAATCTCGTTCTTTGTATTTACCTTCAATTACAGATAAAAGCTTTTCCGCTTCGTCAAGCGTAAGGTATTTAGGAAGCGATTTTTTTGTTTTTGGAATATCTAAATTTTTAAGCGGATTTTTTTCAAGAACGCCTAAATTATCAGTTAAATATGTATAAAATCGTCTAATACTTATTACGCGTCTTGCACGGGTAGCTTCATTGTTTTGGCGTACATTTTTACAATATATCATAAATTCATACGCGTCTTCAAGTTTTACGCCCTGTATAAATTCTAAATCAATAGGGGACAAGTCAATTTTCTCTTCATCTGTATCAAAACTGTACAAACCTTTTAATTTAGTCATATATCTAAAAAATGTACGCAAATCAGAAGCGTATTCCAAAACGGATTTTTCACTGTGACCTTTAATAGCTTCAATATATACAAGATATTTTTGAACAAGTTTCGGTAATGTACCAAATTCATCTCTACGCAAATTTATCAACTCCTATATATAAAATTGATTTTGTAAATCAAAACACAATTTTATTATGTAAAAATAATCAAGCATCATTATATAAAATAAATTATCATCAAATAGAATTATTTTGAATGATACAAGTATCATTCAAAATAAACTGAACGGCTGGAAATTATAGCCTGAAATAAGCAGAAATGTTAAAATGATAGTTACAATGCTTTATTTCGCTATTTTAACAAGATTTTAGCAAAATTTCAATATTTCAGCCTTTCACTTCCCCCAAATTGCACAAAATATTTATTTTGTGCAATTATATCAAAAAAAGCACGGTATGTCAACGGTTTTACCCTGCAAAAACAATTGCGCAAAATTTTTGTAACTATTTTTGTAGCAGCTTACTGCCACTATCTAATGATTTGTAAAAGCCTAATATATCATTTAATTGATTTAATGCATCTTCAAACCCGGCTTGATTTATTTCTTGCTCTCCTGCAACTAAATTCAAACTGTAACCGTTTTTCAGATTTATTGAATCAATTTCCATTTGTCCCGGTACACTTTCCAAAAGTGCCTTAATTCTTTGTATATCCACTTTTTCGACTAACAAGATTATCATCCTTTACATAATGGTCACAGTCAATTACTGCCTGCGTGATACTATCAAACATAATGTTACAAATCCTTGCCGGGCAATAAATTGATATATAGCTTTTAAATTTACAGTTCTTGCAAATATCTGCCATTTTTTAATCTCCCTTGCTTATATATTATTGAATTTTGAAATTTACCGTTACTTGTATCATATTCATAATTTGTGGTATGCATATGATACCAATCTACCTGATCAAGAATTTCTTTTCCAAATTCAACATCAGTTATATAGCCGTCGTGGCAGTATTCAGTCGGTTTTTGAAGTCCCCTGCTGATATGATAGCTATGCCGGTTAAACTCTGAATAAGTTTCTTTTGTAAGATATTTTGATACATAAGCGCCTACATTGTTAATATCATTAAGCTTATGAATATCGGTATTACCCTTACCCCAAGCCTTATTTATGGCATCAAAAGGAATATATTCATCATCAAACAAAATGCAGTGTGAATGTAACGAGCCTGCATTACCTTCTTTTTTGCCGCGTTCTATCTGATGTTCCATTATCCACAAATAATTTTTGTTGCAATACCCTGCCCTGCCTAAATTTTTGAAAAACTGCTTCATATCATACAGAAGCGTTTCATAATCAAGCACGGTATCTTTGTATGTAAGAGTAATAAATTTTGAATACGGTGTAACATTCTGCCAAATATAGCGGCGAATATTTGAACGCGCTCTTTGTAAGTTTTCTTCTTTTTTATCTAAATCGTTTTTTGAACCCTTAACAATTTCATAATCTCTTTTTTCACAATTAACAGGTACTCTATATTGAATTAGCTCAACAATATCACCGCTGACTATAATTTTTATATCTCGTCGCTTGTAAGCAAATTTAGTCATAGGTTTTTCCCTCAGTTCTAAATTGAATAATGCATTGCCCGGTTTAGTTTAATTTGGTTCTTAAATGAGGATTAGCCAAGTTAAATAATATATAACTTAAAATGTACTATTATAATCTAAATGCATTTTTTAGGGTGTCTCCAGGACCCCGGCGGCTGAAAACACCGCCACCCCGGAGCCACCCGGTGAAAGTGCGTTTAAATCATCATCGAAGCATTGAAAAGTGTTATATATATTTGCATACTTTTTTCTTAATCTTATGATTTTAGAGCCTGTACGCGCTGCTTTCCTACCTTGACTGATTATTGGATAATTATAGCTAATCGTCTGAAAAAGCCCACCAAAGAGCATATAAAGCAAAAATCCAAAGGTTTTATAGTATTTAAAGCTTCTATGCTCAATTTCAGTCTGAATGCATCCTCTGACTTGTCTATCAAGATACCTATCGTGTTGGCAGACTAAAAGAACCTTATAACCGTAATGCCGGTGAACTCTGAAGAACTTAACAAACTCCATTCTGTCTGATGCGCTGAAGTCCCTTGCATTGAACTTATCACCGGCCTCATCGAAGACCAACAAGCATTGATTTTCTTTACCACGCTTAAGATGTTCCCTTGAAAATTCCTTGAGGAAGTCAACAGTTATTTCTTCATTATCTTTGATAAAAACGCGTTTTCGAGCTTCTGAGGGCTTCACAGAGCTATGCTTACACAACAAATCATAATCAACAGGCAAATTTGTAATAACATATAATTTCTTTTCTATTGCAAATTCCCTTATATCCATAGTAGCGTGATAACTTTTGCCGGAGCCGGGAACACCTGAATACAGATAAATCATATTATCCACCCCCTACAAGTCTGAAAAAGCCTGCTAAAAGCCTGTAAATCATCAATGCTATAAGACACAGCAACCAACCTGAAATAATCACTATAAACTGTTTAACAGGCAAATAGTAATTGACATAGCCTAATATATTAGCTACTTCTTCAGGAACGCTTAAATTTTCCATTTTGTTATCCGGGAAGAATGATATTATAAAATCACAGATACTTGCTATTCCCTTACACAAATAGTACCAAACATTTGATACGATTGATTCTATTGAAAGTGTTATCATTTCATCACCCCTTTAGAATTCAAGCTTTTTGGTAGCAAATACCAAACCTACAAGTAATGCAGCACACAAAAAGAAGTCCGTTATTTTCGTTACCGTCTTTGCCTTTCCGCTCATTGTTAAGTCTAAATCAATATCACCGGATAAATTTGCACTTTCAACTTTAAATGGTATTTTAAACTTTGGATCTTTTGCATCAGCTACTAAAATATTTAGTTGATTGTACAAAAACTTCGGCAGGCAAAAAGGAAACTTGTCAGCTATACCCTCTGCAGAAAATTTGATAAGTTTAGGGCCGAGGTCAAAAGGTATTGATTCTTCTGCAGGTGCATCAATCTTTGTTTCTTCACCGGTTGCAGTATCAGTAACAGCTAAATCAGTTGCACTTACACCTGATACACCGATTACATCAGACACATCTAAAGCCTTAACAGTATCAATTACAGTCGATTCAGACAAGCCAACAGAATCAAGTGTTACTTTACCTTTTACATCAGCCTTGCCGGTACTCTTAATAGCGTCGGTTATACTTTTAGTTCTATCTTTTTTTGAATTATATGTAACATCTTTATTCCGGGTTCTTGTTTTTCTTAAGTCTGATGATTCCGTTGTAACTTTCTTATAATCCGCATCAGACATATCTTTGATATTACTGTGATTATCAAGAATTGTTTTATCCTTATTTTTAGAATCGCCATACGCAAAAGCAGGACGATAACCCAAGTAAAAAGTGTAATAAAGGAAATTTTCAACACTTTTAGGTTTAATGATTTTACCGTTATCATCAACAACATATGCAACTAAATAACCGTTAGAAACACTGTAATAACAATAGTTACCATTATTTCCGCTATAAGTTTTAAGATCGCTGCCGTTAATTTTTAACTTTGCAATAGAGGAACGATAGCCACCTGCAAAAGCTGTTTGCCAGGCTTCTGAAGCAATAAACCAACAACTTTTACTTGCTTTGTTTACAATCGGTTTTGAAACAAAACCACAAGCCTCCTGAAGTGTAACACCAGTTGTAAATGCATATGTAGCATCATCAACAACAAGACCAATATTTCCGTATATATCACCGCTTTCACGATATGTACCAATATAATAATTACTAACATATGTAGTTTTTTGTGCTTCCTGACCGCTTTTACCATAATAAAGGCTGCCAATAGATGCCACTCCGGTTAATGGCTTTGGTAATTTATCCTCTTCAAGAGTCCAGGAATTAAGCGTAGGAAGTCCCAAATCATCAATTGTCGGTGCAGCTGATGTAATAAATATATAATCACTTGCAGTCGGTTCAGGCACAGTTCCGTCAATTCCTAATGCCTGCTTTATCTTTGCACATATCATTTGGAATGTTGCTGCAGTGCAGACTACTTTTTGCTTGTTATAATCCCAAACATCTTTGATTGTTTTCCAAAAACTTACACCGAATTTATCAAGAGAGCTTTCGCTGGTAAGAAGTCTGATAAGGCTTGCAACGGTCATACCAACACCCATAGCAACGAGAAACGCAATAAAAGCAGAAACGGTACCGGTTAGAATGGCAGCAGTTGCAGTTACTCCGGCAGTAGCTAACATTCCCCCGGCAACAGCACTACCGGTAACAGCAGCTACAATAACCCCGACAGCTGCACATACTTGATTAACTTCATTTGCTAGTGCTACCGTTTCTACCGGCGGAGCAAATGCCATTACCATTGCAAGCGCAATTACAAAAAACGCTACAAGAATTTTAGCGGCAAGCTTATTACTTTGCCGAAGTTCAAATAATCTTTCAGTCATAAAATCACCCCCTACTCCGTCTGAACAATAGCCAAATAACTACGCACTGCTTTTCTGATAAAGTCGCTTAAGTTTTCACCGGTACGCAGATTGTTTTTAATTTGATATAGTAGCTTATCATCTACTCTTAAACTTATAATCTCTGTAAACTCTGAAGTCATCTAATCACCCTTTCATATAGATTTCTTTCGCTTGTGACGGAATAGTAAAGGTAACTCATTCGTCAAACCCCGCCGACTACAACTCACTTCGCTTTTCGCTCGTTCAAACAGAAAGGCACCCCTAAACTCTTCAGGGGACAACCAATTAGAGCAATAGCAAGCGTTCCCGGTAATCGCACATTTTCGCATTTTGTAATACATTTTTACCTTAAAAAAATACAGTCAGAATACTGTATTCTGACCGTATTATAGATGAAATCACTGTTCTTAACATTAACCTGCGTTAGAGAACTTTTTGAAGAATTTAATGCCAAGTTTAACAGCAAGTACAGCGCCGATAATGCCAAGAGCAATAGGAAGAGCTGTACCCATCATAGAAAAAGCATCGGTTTTAATCTGACCAAATGCAGTAGACATAGCAGACTTAAGTCCATCGGTATCAGAAGCAGCATCTGCGGCAAGAGCCGGAACAGCTCCGGCAATCATTACTGCACCACCTGTTACAGCAGCTGCAATTTTTGAAGCGTGTGCCTTAAGCTTTTCTTTAATCTTCATTGTTTTCACCCCCTTATTTAGTTGAATTATCAATTAGCTTGAGCAAGAAATAAATGACATATCCCAAAATGGAAAAACAAGCACTTATAACAAACCCAAGAGCCAAGCCGACTGTTAAGATATATACACCGTCTGATATATTCATTCAAATCAATTCCTTTTAAAACATTCGTGCCTTACTTATTTAGTAAGCCAGCAGTGCAATAACCGACACAGTCGGCTTTTATTACCACTTCCAAAAGCTGAATTGCTTTAAAAAGTGACAACCAATGATTATGCCGGAAGCCAGACAAAGAACAATTACAAGAGTTGTTACAGTATCGAGCTTATCGACAAGTTGCTGATAATTTATCAGCTTCGAAAAATCGTTAATTACTGTCTTTTCAGGAACATAAAAGCTTACAAGGTCACCGAACTTCATTCTTTGATTTGGATAAAGTTTTTCAAGCTGTTTTTCAAAGTCCTCTGATGACGAGCAGTCGATATATCTATAATCACCGCTGTATGATGAATTAACATCAACAACAGCAATACAGCATTTACCTTTGCTCATTGAAAAACTGTCAAGTCCGACATCACAATACTGCAAGTCTTCGTAATTAACGAGTATGTAGAAATACTGCGTAACATCAGTATCAAGCACATAAGTGTTATTTTTGTAAAGCACTTTATACTTGAATGTAGGCAACTCAAAGCCTAAATCGTTGATAACCGAGTTGTCCCGGTACGGTTCAAGTTCTGCATCTGATGTTGAATATGCATAAGCGTTCATTTGTGGAAGAAGAAAAGCACCTGCAATCATAATGATTGCTAATATTTTAGTTATTTGTGACCGGTGTAATATACAAGCCATACTGACTATTTTTTATATTGACACGAAGCTCAACCGGCTGAAGCGGTTTAACATCTGCGCCAAACATCATATTGTTAATCTGCACGGTTTCGTTACCTGCTAAAACAATAGCCACATTTAAAACCGTACCGTCCTTTTTCTTAATTGAATCGTTTTTTACAAAATTACCCTTTATTATTGCTTCCATAATCTTATTTCCTTTCTTTCTTTTAATTCTTTTATTATTTTTTCTTTAGGTAATTGCCCCGGTGGAACTACTCCGGGGCTTCTTGGTGCTTTCACTTTTTCAAGTGACCTTCCTTGTAAAATGCATTCATTTGAATGCTTCTTACAACATAATAATAGCATTCATTTGAATGCTTTGTCAAGCATTTTTTTGAATGCATAGTAAAATATTAAAAAGGAGGTATAAAAATGCACTATACACAGCGCTTAAAAGACCTAAGAGAAGACAAGGAATTAAAACAAGAAGCAATAGCAATAGTGTTAAAAATAACAAGACAGCAATATCAACTTTATGAAAGCGGAAAAAGGAAATTGCCAATTGATTTATTGATTACACTTTGCAGATTTTATAATGTATCCGCTGATTACATTTTAGGATTTACAAATACATATAAGGAGTTACCAAAAAAATGAATGAAGAAAATTTAAAGATGATTATATTTTTAGCATTCTTAATTTTAATGATTTATTTGTTAACAATGATTTTTGTAAAACTCGTAAAAGGAAGTTTAAATGTTGATAAATATCACGAGAACATATTATTAACCGTACCAAAAGGCACAAGAGATAAGCTACGAGCATACGCACTTATTAAAGGCTACAAAAACGAACAACAGCTAATAGCAAAGCTCATAGCAGACGAAATAGAAAAAGATAAGGACAAATTACAATAACGCTATATGCATTGCTATTAGCTAATAAGGTTACCCCACACCCTCCGGCGAGAATTATGCTCGCCTACCTTGCTTCCTGCGTGCAGGAAGCACCGCCCCCTAATCACCTTTAGGTGATTGCCGGCTAGGTCATTTTATTATTATATTATATTTATACTGTAAGTTATTATATTATAACAAAAGCACCCTGATGAACTCGTTTAAGAGCCATACAGAGTGCTTTTTATATACTCATAGTATTTATTTTGTGCAATTGTTAATTTTTCTAAATGAATAATAACATAACTTTAGGGGTTCGTCAAGAACCCCTATTTCCTTTATTTTTAAGTATTCGTTTATCGTAAGGACCTAACTCTAAAATGCGGAAAATATCGAGCATAACCTCATCAAACATTTTCTGCCGAGTTATTGCAATAATGCTTTCCAAATGGTCGACTTCGTCACATTTACGAATTTTGTATCTATCCTCAAATGTAGCGACATCATCAGCAAGCCTTAAATCTTTCAGGTACCAATACTTATAAATATCTTCTTTTTCCCTCTGTTTCATTAAAAATCATCAATCCCACTATTCATAAGATTAAAACAATCATCCATAGAACGCATAACATCACGCTCTACATCTTGTTTACGCTGTCTTTTAAGTCTTTTCTTTGCAGGCTGTAAAACAGTGTTATCGTTATCCTCTGCCCAAGTATCATTTTTAAACCCGGCTTCAGATAAATTTTTAATTACCTTGTAAGTATCGTAAGCTTCATATAATTCTTTATTATGTACAAAGCAGTAATAACCAAGCTTACGCATTTTTATTACATCACCGTCACCATTCATAATAGGCTCACTGCGTTTTACAACTGTAAAGCACTTAAGAAATGTGCGGCATTGTCTAACTTCGGTACAATGTAATCTAATCGGCTTCGACACATTAGTAAAAAAATGTGAAGTCATAAAAATAACACGCTTATTTTTTCTGTTCTGCGTTACGGTAGCTAACATTCTCGGTGGAAAGTTCTTTGACATTGCACTACTAAACCAATTTTGACACTCATCAATAGCACAAAGCACACCTGTTTTACCATTGTTTACATCAACAAGCTTACGCCAATCATCAATAACAAAATCTTCACCATTTAAACCATAATTAGTACCGACTTTAAGTGACGGATACTGATACTTCAATTGTAATATATCGTGTGTCATTGTAAGAGTTTTACCCATTCCTTGCTTACCACAATACATAACAATACCGTGTTTTCTAAATTCACCCACTTTTATATTATAGAAATTATCCCAAAACTGACGAGGAAGCTGTACAAATAATTTGACAATAAATTATATATGTCTTTTTGACTATCTTTTTATATCTCCTTAAATGTCCGCAAAGCCTTATTTTATAGGCTCTACGGGCATTTTGCTTTTGTGGTAAACCTCACATATCTAGGTCTATCTTCTTATATTTTCGCTATCAAGCGTGGTTAAAATCGTGGTAAATACTTCTATGCGATTAGACGCTGAACCTCTGATTTTGCGGTATCTATGGACGCATGAGCGTACCAGTTCATTGTGATACTAATGTTTGAATGTCCCATGATATACTGTAAATCTTTTGGGTTCATGTTCTTGCTTGCCAGTCTTGTGCAGAATGTATGGCGTAGCGTATGCGGTGTGATATGTGGCAAGGGATTGTCCTTGTGGTGCTTGTTATATTTCTTTACCATACGGACAAATAAGGCGTTGTAATCAATCGCAACTTTGGGCTTGCCTTTATGATTGACAAATAAGAAATTGCTCTGTCCGTCTATCACAAATGGTTCTGCCTTTGGGCGTTTCTTCATAACCCGTTGAAATGCCTGTATTGTTTCTCTACTTAATGGCACTTGTCTTATTCCGCTTTTCGTCTTAGGCGTTTCAATATAATAGCCCTGTTCCTTGCTCTTTAGTAACTGGTGGTCGATAATTACAACTTCATTCTTGAAATCAATATCAGCTACTGTCAGTCCGCACAGTTCCGAGATACGAAGTCCAGTCTTTAACAGTATCAGCACATCATCATAATGCTTGTGATACACATTGTCTGTCTTGATAAATGAGAGTAAGGCTTGTTCCTGTTCCTCTGTCAATGCGACTTTCTCTTTGGTATCATTTTCTAGGACTTCACTTAACTTGAAATCAAAAGGGTTTTTCCTTACACAATCGTCTTGTATGGCGATATAGAATGACGCTTTTAACGAGCGTTTATGGTTGTTAATGGTGTTATAGGAAAAGCCTTTGTCTTTCATGCGTAACGCCCATTCTTTAGCGTCAGAGGGTTTGATTGTATCAATGCTCCTAGCACCTAACTTGTCCTCTTTCAATAACCGCATGAGTTGTTCCCGTTGTTTCATTGTGCTTTTCTTCACATTTGCCCTCTGTGCGTTCTGTTTGGCATAGAGTTGGCAAAGCGTCATTTTCTTGCCTGTGCTGTCGATACCGTCCTCAATATCCCGTCTTATCTGCTGTTCCAGTTCACGAAGTGAGGGTTTTTCCCGTTTTCCCTTTGGTGTCGGGTCTGTGGGTGTCAATCTCCAAGCATACACATATTTTGTGTTTCCAAATGCGTCCACATATTTATATAAGTATTTTCCGTCTGTTCGTTGGCTCTCTCCAGTATGCAGGATACGACCTTTGTTATCCCGTCTTTTTTCTTTCATGGTGTCTGCTCCTTTCCTTGTTGGAAAGAGCCTTGATATGACTTGTGTTCATCATAACACATACAAGGCTCATTTGCATTAGATTGCGTCCAATTTGTCAATAACCTGTTCAAACTGTCGGCGTTTAATCTGTATGCGGTTGCCATTCATAATGAGCCAGCCAGCGTCCTTGTTTTCCTCTGCCAAGCGTCTTAACTTGTTTTCTCCGATACGGAAATACTTTGACGCTTCTTCAATGGTAAGGGTGTATTTTTCCCATACGGGAATATCGTTGTTATTCATCAGATACCCCCTTTCCCATGTTTCGTGTCATACTGGATATAGGGGATAAGGTCGGTGCGGTTTATCCTCTGTAAATGGGCGGTTAATTTACTGGAAAGGGAATTGCTGTATCTTGCCTTATCAAGCATAGTTCCCACTTTTTCCAGTCCACCTAATGCGTCATGTTCTTCCAAGAAGTAAAAACTTTTGACAGCGGAAATCACGCCACCCTCTGTGAGCCATTGCTGTGTTTCCTCAAGGGAATTATGTAGTTTCGGTACTTGCAGTTTTAAGACTTCCACAGCCCCTAAAAAGCGTTCCCAAAACCGACAAGTTTTCCACCTGCTCTTATTACTTTCGTTTCTGTTTGGTACGACAAAGCGTAGGTTGTTTGCCAATAGACCGAAAGCCAGTTCTCCAAGTTCCAGCGGTCTTTCCTTGAATGTCATGGCAAAAGCATGAGCCTTATCATCACGCAGTTGCATTTCTGTCCGTTTCCAACTGCCGACTTCATCAAGTGTCTTATTATGTTTTGAACAGACTTCCTTATCCTTATCATAAAAGCGGTAGGACAATCCCGATTTACCAGCACCGATATAAACAGTCTTTGCGGTGTCGAAATCATCAAACTTGCTTTCATCAAAGTGGTAGCCCTCACTATTCGAGATAAATTCCTCTTTTTCGCATTTCTTCTTTATCTGCTCTATGGTAAAGAATGGCTTTTCGTTCTTATCATCAATGGCAATATCAAGTCTTGTGAAATGGAAGTTATCCAGTCCGTATCTTCGCTCACAGCGTCGGAACATATCCCCAAAGGTATAATTCCTACTGTCGAGAATACGGAAAATATCATCACAACCTCTGCCAGTCATAACAAGATAACAGCCTAGCCCCTGTGGGTTGTCCTCTGTCTTTCTTGCGTCCCCCGATACATAAATATCTCCAATCTGCCAGCGTGCTTGATAGGTTTTGTATTTAATGCTTGCCGGATAGACATTGAAAATGTCAGTCGGTAAACCTAAAATGTGCATGATGACATCTTCTGCGGTTGCAGTATCAAATACAATGCTGATGTAATCAATCTTAACGGATAAATTTTTGTGTGTAGTTATAGTGCATTACTCCTTTCGTACTTCCCGTTTTTTTGCGGGGTAAAAATCGTGTTTTTTCCTTTATTTATCACAGTTTCTAGGTACTATGACATGTATGCGCAGGGCGGTGTTACATATACGCCCTTTATGAACGCCTAAAGGCGTTCCCTTTCTTCCTGTGTCTGATCCGTTCTTAACGCTCACGAGCCTTGTAAGGCTCGTGGCTAAACGGAACAGCCCCAGTCAGAAACCTTATTTTCGGTCTGATAGTCTATGCTTATTCATGCTATCAAAATGAAAATACATCTTTTCTATGCTTACTCAAGCGTGTGATTGACCCTAGCGTGCTTAATCACTCTATCTGATACGATAATAACGCCATTAGAATTACTTGTCAAGAAGTTTTTGTTGACTTTTAGATATATATTAAGTATGATATGCTTATAAATACCAAGAAAAGCAATGAAAGGAGTGTTTATACTAAGTCATGGAGCATTACGAAAAGAAAATCAGTTTCTTAGGAGAGAACATACAGACCATAAGAAAGCATAGAGGAATGAAACAACAGGAACTTGCGGACAAAATCGGTATCAATATGCAGAGCCTTTCCAAGATTGAACGTGGCGTGAATTATCCTACCTTTGATACGCTGGAAAAGATAATGGACGTGCTGGGAGTAACACCCAATGAATTATTGTCGGGAGAATGGAAGTATATTGACCACACCGAGCCCTATATCATGGATATTATCAAACGGGAACAAGACTTCAATGTTTCCTTAGATTACCTGTCTGAAAATGAATTTTTCGATGATGAAAAAGAATGCACATTTTACAAGGCATATAAACTCATACAGTATATCCATAACTACATTACCAATGAGGTTACGGAGTTGGAAGAACTTATGGAAATCAAGCAGTTGATACAGCGTCAAAAACTGGAACGCATGATAAAAGTACATAAGGAAATGCGAGGGTTAGACCGATACAGAGAACAGCCCAAAGAGTATAAATACCATGACCCTTATGATGATTGGATATTTCGTCAGCTTGCGGATATAGACAACAGAAACAACATTCCCGACACTTCTCCACAAGTAGACTTCAATGAAGCAGACTATGAAGATTATCTAAAGGCGAAATGGAACAGAGGTCTTTAATTTCCTCTTGCATGGAAGATACAGCAAACAAAAAGCCCAGTAAAGAGTGCAAAGCACCACCAATGGTGGCAAGGCTCTTGACAGGGCTTTTCCTTTTCTGTGGTGGGTAGCCAAGAGGAAGAAAGGGATAAAAGCTAATTTACGATAAATCAGACAAAGGCGACGCAGGTTTCGCAATACGAGCTTGTGCTACATAAGGATAGCAACTGGAAGATTGTAAGGTAACAAGTTGAATAAAGACTTGCATGTTGCTTTTTAGTAGTATGCAAGTCTTTTTATGAAAATAATTTTTAAAAATTATTGACAAGAAGCATTTCTTAGCTTAGTATTTAACCGTAAGGTTAATTAACTTTTTGATTAAATGAAAGGGGTGTGAGTGTGGGAAGTGTTTTTAAAGCTATTAGTGACCCAACTAGACGAGAAATTTTGAAACTATTGAATGAGAAAGATTTAAGTGCTGGAGAAATAGCGGAACATTTTGACATATCGAAACCTGCTTTAACAAAACATCTGAATATCTTACGAGAAGCAGAGTTAGTTAGTTCAGAAAAGCAAGGAAACTTTGTCATTTATTCAATCAATGTAACAGTACTTCAACAAGCATTGTCTGGATTTATGTCTATTTTTGGAAAAAAGGAGTGATTTAGAAATGAAGAAATCAATTTTTATTTTAGATATATGTATATTTGGGTTATCTATCACAGCACTTCTGATCGCCTTTTTCAAAAATTTAAGCAATGTTAATTTCCTTATAGGAGCAGGTTTGATTAGTTTAATGGGTGTTGCGCAAACGAGAATGGCAGTTATTACAAATTTATCTAAAGATAATCCAAAAGTGAAAACAATGCGTCGTATGAATAGATTGACGGTAATATTGGCAGTTGCACTATATTTTGTTCCGCTAATAGATAATGATTTCATCGTCAACATTCCAACATCATTTATTTTTGTGGTTACCATTATGCTTTTTACTGGAAATGTTTCAACAAAACTTCCTTTAAATAAGTATATGGGATTACGATTACCTTGGACAACGACAGATGAAAAGACATGGAAAATTGCGAATAGATTATTAGGATATATTACATTTCCATTAGTTTTCATTATGTTGATTTTATATTTTATAACAGAGCAATCAGAGTTGGTTTTGTTCATTGGGCTTGTTATTTGGGTTGGAATTCCTACAATTTATTCTTTTATCAAACAAAAAAAACAAATTAGGAGAGTGAACTATGATTAAAAAAATATTAAAAGATGTCTTAGGAGAAAATTTTACTGAGAATAATGAAAAGTATGCTAAAATCAATTTTATTATTGTTATTCTTATGTTTTTGGTTTCCGCAATTATGTTATTTTTCTTACCGGAGAAGATAAATATTTTGCATAATGGAGATACCTATTATCCTATCCCTAGTATTTTGGGAATATGGCTTGTTCCTGTTATTTCTTTGGTACTGAATTTTACTTTTATCAAGCAAAAAAAGTTATCATCATTAAATAGTATTATCATGGGATTACTTCTCATTGGAAGTACCATATATTATATTACTTTGATATAGTAAAGGATAAGACCAATGAAAAAAACACTTAACATCATTCTATTTGGAAGAAAAAAATCATATTTTGTCAAATGTACATTAACTTTAATTGGACTGTATCTAGGTGTTTTGTTTTGGTATTTTAATGTGGATTATCTAGGACAGCCAATACAAAATGCTTTAGTATTGGCTGTTTGTAGTTTGATTTGCATATCTGTTCTTGTAGCTTTGTATCGAATTCCAGAACAACTATGTGTAAATTCACAGATAGAAAAGTTACTATATTTTCCTGTTAATCCTACAAATATTATTTATATGGTTATAATTCGATTATTTAAAATACAAATATTGTCATTTATCTGCTGTTTTTTATCAAGTATATATTTTTTTAAGTGGAATATTTTACCGTTAATTTTAACTACCATATTATGTGCTTTGATATTGATAATAATTGATTTATTTATCTTTTCAATTTCTATTGTTATATCGACAGTTAGTGAAAAATATTGCGGATATATTTTACTTACTTTTCAATATGGTGGTTTTCTTTTTATAATGTGGGGGATTGTACGTTTACTTATATTTGCATTTGAAAAACCGCTGATGATAAATGGAATATACCATCTTTTTGAAAATAATTATTTGATAAGTGTTCTTATTTTTATAATGATTATATTTCTGAGTTATATATATACTATCAAAATAAGTGCATCATATTTTCTTAGGTGTTACCATTATTTAAATTGTTTTACCAAACCTAGATTTCATGCAAATATATCTAAGTATTTTAACAAAAATCCATATATTTTGAATGAATGGTGTCGAGTTTCAAGAAATAAGGAATTACTTTTTTACTCTAATTTAAAAAGTGTGATAACTGTGTATCTTTTGGTAAATCTTTTTTCAAAAAGAATATCTGGAAGTTATATAGAAATTCAAAGTGTACTAAAAATTCTTGTAATGGTATTATGCTGTGCTATGAATACAATTTCCAGCACATCATATACCAGTGATAAAAATATCTCATATTATAACCTATTTCCAGTCAAAAACAGTAGGATATTCTTTTCTAAGGTATTGATAAGCTCTGTTTTGAATGAAATTGTCATCATTTGTGCATGGATTGTTTGCAGTATTGGTAAAAATGGGCTATTTTTTGATATATCTTTATTGCTGTATGGTACATTTACGAATATACTTTGCTCTTTTATGGGAGTGTACTTTGACTATAAAATGCCCAGAACTGAAATCACACCTAATACATTATTACATGGGAATATGAGCAAGATATTTGTTTTAGTCATGATTGTGGCTTTAACAATTTTAGAAATGTATTTTTGGAAAAAATTTTCCTTTGTTAAATTTTCTATTGGATTATCAATGATGAATATCTTGATTTTATTATTGATAGGTGTGGTTATGTATATGAAAAGAGGTCTTTCAGATGATAGAAATAAATAATTTAAGTAAGTCTTATGGTATAAATAAAATTTTTGAAAATGAGAGCATTACTTTAACTAATTCCTGTATATATGCTTTAGTAGGGGTAAATGGTATTGGAAAATCGACTTTTTTAAATTCGATTATCCAACCTAGCACATTGGATAAAGGAAGTGTAAAAATAGATGATATTCCTTCTACCGATTTTACAGCAAAATATCACTATGCTTTTGTTCCAGATACAAAGGATATGTTTTTAAATTTGACTGGAAAAGAATATTTACAATTTGTTAGTGAACTTTATAATCAAAAAGAAAAGTTTGATGAACTGCTTGCTATCTATATACCAAAATTGAAGTTGGAAAATTCATTAGAACAAACTATTTCCAGTTATTCTCTTGGAATGAAACAAAAAATATATCTTGCAGGAGCTTTCATGTCAAATGCTCAAAACATTATTTTGGACGAACCGTTTAATGCGATTGACCCAGAAAGTACTTCCGTTATCAAAAAAATATTATTTGATTTAAAAGATACTGGAAAAATGATTTTATTTTCTGTTCATAATTTAGATTTAGTATCAAATTTCTGTGATAAAATTATTTTTATAGATAACAGACATAGCATTTTTGAGTGTAACAACCCACAAAACTTTGATGTATTAGAAAAAATATTTTTTGACAAATGTGTAATAAAAAAATAAATTTAATGACTTAGTGCTAGAATACTGGGAGAATTTTATGAAATGAATGAGAAAGAACTAACTTCTAGTTTTAAGGCTCTCTCTTGCGAAACTAGAAGAAAAATTATTTACCTTTTAAAAAGTAAATGCTTATGTGCCGGAGATATAGCCAAACATTTTGAACTCACTGGAGCTACTATTTCACATCACTTAAAAGTATTAGCAGAGGGAAATTTGATAACATCTAAAAAAGTGGGTTTAGAGATATACTATTCTCTCAACATTGAAAAATATAATGTATTGAGTAGGTGGTTTCAATTTCTGAATGATATAGAAAATTTCAAAGAGAAAGGGATAAAATGAACACTCCAAAATATCTAGAAATTGCAGAATTGCTTAGAATAGATATATTTGTAAAACATGCAAAAGAAAATCAACTAATTCCCGGTATCAGAAGATACGCTCAGATTTACAATGTCAATCCAAAGATTGGATTATTCTGATGTGGAATTTGAAAATATGATAACAGAAGAAGTTATAAAAAGGTAGGTGTTCTATTATGATTGGACTTAAAAAACGAGATATAAAAAGGCGTTAAAGTTTGAAATCAAATGAAGTAATCAACGGAATAAACAAAGAAAATATAGGGAGATGCACAGTTATTTGTGCTATCTCCCTTAGTCGTTTTATCATCATATCAAGGCTCATTCAATCGTGGTAAATTCGTGGTAAAATGAATGATTTTCTATACTGCAAAATACTTGAAAGTATAGTGTTTATGCGGATAATCAAAAATTAGATATAAAATTTTTGATAAATGTGCAATAGTATTTGCATCAACATTTGTGATTGGAATTGTATTTCGAGCATTAACATTAAATTTTACTAGACATTGGATTCATAGTAGAATAAATGAAAAAATGTGGATTGAAAATGATGTATTAAATCATTTCTTTCAAATTTCTTGGGGATCAGGATGGAATTCGAGAAGTGTTGATAATACAGGCTATCTGTTTGAAATTGATTTGAACTCTGTAAATCAAGTGTTTTTTGATAAAGAAACAAAGAGAGTAGAATTTCTAGCATTAGGTAAAGGAAATCACTATGCAGACATTGCAACTGGACGAATCGACAAGCAATGGGACTTAAAGCAAGGATATAAGTGTATTCTTTATGATTATTATGAACCAAGTATTGTTAAATCATTATCTGAAAAAGGGATTCCAATTATTGATGAACAATTAAATGATTTTAGTATTTTAGACAATAAAATATAGAAGGTAGTACAGCATTGAACGAACAAGCACTTGATTATAAAATGCAAGGTTTTGCAATGAGACTACATCTGACAGCTTACCGGACAAATTTTGGAAATACTACAACCAATATCAAAACAAACAGATTAATGTATCTGAGTTCTCAAGGCTTATGGACTGTTCTAGAACTAGCATTTATAAACAGAAAACACG